>OFDN01000329.1_pt1 | contig 41067 bp, 41 predicted proteins | sample 1520971 | NCBI WGS metagenome assembly OFDN01 (sample SAMEA94257418, study PRJEB24077) | hot springs metagenome | biome: Aquatic biome; feature: Geographical feature; material: Water | place: India | collected 2012-06-12 | depth 5 m | reverse complement strand
GGGCGACCGCATCCGCGAGCCGCTCGACCGCCTGCGCGCGTGGCTCATCGTGCACAACGCCGCGATGGTCGGAGCGATTCTGCTGCTGATCGGCGTGGTGCTCATCAGCAAGGGGGCCGAGGGGCTCGGCGGGTAGCGGGCGGCGCGCCCGCATCCGGCCTCAGTCGGCCGACTGGCTGAGCAGGAACTCGGCGACCGCGCGCGGCACGTAGGGGGCGACGTCGCCGCCGAGCGCGGCCACCTGGCGCACGAGCGAGCTCGACACGTGGGCGTGCGCGGGGTCGGTGAGCATGAAGACCGTCTCGATGCCGGCGAGGTTGCGGTTGACGATCGCCATCGGCGTCTCGTACGCCACGTCGACCTGGCTGCGCACCCCCTTGACGAGCACGGTCGCGCCGACGTCGGTGCAGTAGTCGACGAGCAGGCCGACGCTCCAGCTGGTGACGAGGATGCTCGACGGCAGCGCGCGGTCGGCGATCGCCTGCTCGATCAGGGCCACCCGCTGGGCGATCGGCAGCATGGCCTGCTTGCCGGGGTTGTGCACCACGACGACGTGCACCGCGTCGAACACGCCCGCGGCCCGCTCGATGATGTCGAGGTGCCCGAGGGTGACGGGGTCGAACGACCCTGGAACGACGGCGATCCGGCTCATGGGCTCAGCCTACCGAGGGCGGGTTACTGCGGTGTTTCGCTGCGGGGCTCGGCGTAATCCGCGGTCACGAGGATGGGCAGGTGGTCGGAGACCCCCTGGGGCAGCGTCGTCACCTTCGTGATCGCCAGCCCGATCGAGGTCGCGAAATCGAAGTGCCCGCGGAAGAACTTGTAGCGCGTATAGGTGCGCGCGTCGCTCAGCGTGACCTCGTGCCCCGTCTCCTGCACGCTCGTCGACAGGTGATCCTTGAACACGGGGTAGTTGAAATCGCCGACCATGAGCGTGGGCAGGGTCGGCCCGAAGGTGTCGAGGGCCTCGTGCGCGGCGCGGATCTGCGTGCGCCGCAGCGAGTTGAGGGCCGTGAGCGGGGCGGCGTGGAAGCACCCGACGACGAGCTCGCGATCATGCAGGCGGTCGATGAAGTGGGTGCCGAGCAGACGCTCGAGCGCGGGCTTGGCGATGATGTCGTGCAGCGACCGCTTGAGCTGGAAGGCACGCGTGCTGAGGGCGTCGAAGCGCTCGCGGTCGTAGTAGATCGCGAGCCCCAGCCGGTTGAGCTTCGTCGCGTCGGCGAGGTGCAGCGGACCGAGCTCGCGCGGCAGGTCGTCGGTGTCGACCTCCTGCAGGCAGAGCAGGTTGGGGCCGTGCGCGGCCACCAGGTGCTCGAGCTCACCGCGGGCGGCGTGCTTGCGCAGGTTGTACGAGATCACCCTCACCCGCACAGTCTCACCCGTGCGGGGCGCGAGCGCCCAATCGGCGAGCCGCGCTCGCGAGATTCTCGCGCTAGTTCTTCGCGAGAAAGTCGCGGCTGGCGTCGTCGAGGCGGCGCTCGATAGCGGCCTTGAGGGCGGGATGCCCGCTCAGCGTCGCATCCCCCTCGAGCACCCCGGCCGCGGCCGCGCGGGCCGCGCTGATGAGGTCGCCGTCGGTGGCCACCCGCAGCAGCTTGAGGCTCGAGCGCCCGCCGCTCTGCGTCGCGCCGAGCACATCACCCTCGCGCCGCAGCTCGAGGTCGATCTGCGCGAGCGCGAAGCCGTCGAGAGTGCCCGCCACGGCCTCGACGCGCTCGCGCGCGAGGGTCTCGGGCAGCGCGGCGGTCACGAAGAGGCACAGCCCGGGCACTCCGCCGCGGCCGACCCGGCCGCGCAGCTGGTGCAACTGGCTCACCCCGAAGCGGTCGGCGTCGACGACGACCATCGTCGAGGCGTTGGGCACATCGACGCCGACCTCGATCACCGTCGTCGACACGAGCACGTCGATCTCGCCGCGGGCGAAGGCGCGCATCACCGCATCCTTCTCGTCGGCGGACATGCGGCCGTGCAGCGGCTCGATGCGGCGCCCGGCGAGAGCGGGGTGCTGGCGCAGGAGGGGCGTCAGCTCGGCGACGGTCGCGGGCGGGCGGGCGATCGCGTCGACGCCGCTGCCGCCGGGCCCGTCGTCGGCTGAGCCATCGGCAGGGTCATCAACGAGCGCGTCGGGGTCGTCCTCGCGCGTCGCGGCATCGATCGCGGGCACGACGACGAAGCCCTGCCGACCTTGCGCGAGCTCTTCTCCCATGCGCTCCCAGACGCGGTTCCACCAGCCGGGCTTGTCGGCGAGCGGCACCACGTGGCTGACGATCGGCGTGCGCCCGGCGGGCAGGGTCGCGATGGTCGAGACGTCGAGGTCGCCGAACACGGTCATGGCGACCGTGCGCGGAATCGGCGTGGCGGTGAGCACGAGCACGTGCGGCGGCACGGCGCCCTTGCGGCGCAGGCTCTCGCGCTGCTCGACGCCGAAGCGGTGCTGCTCGTCGACGACGACGAGCCCGAGGTCGGCGAACTGCACCTTGTCTCCGAGCAGGGCGTGCGTGCCGACGACGATGCGGGATGCTCCGCTCGCGATGCTCAGCAGCGCCGCCCGCCGCTCGGGCTGGCTCAGCTGTCCGGTGAGCAGCACGGGTCGCAGCCGGGCTGCACGATCGGGGCCGAGGGTGGCGACGATCGAGCGCAGGTGCTGCGCCGCGAGCACCTCGGTGGGGGCGAGCAGCGCGCTCTGGCCGCCGCTCTCGGCGACGGTCAGCATGGCGCGCAGCGCGACGAGCGTCTTGCCCGAGCCGACCTCGCCCTGCACGAGCCGGTTCATCGGCACGGGCGCGGCCAGGTCGCGCGCGATCTCGTCGCCGACGAGCCGCTGGTCGTCGGTCAGCGTGAAGGGCAGCTCGGCGTCGAAGCTGGCGAGTTCAGCGCCGGGCAGGCGCGGCGTGGCGGGCTGCTCGCGCAGGGCTTGTCGCCGCTGCAGCAGGGCGGCCTGCAGCACGAAGGCCTCGTGGAACCGCAGAGTGTCGCGCGCGCGACGCCACTGCCCGTCGTTCTCGGGGCGGTGGATGTACTGGTACGCCGTTCCGAGGTCGAGCAGGTCGGGGGCCCCGTCGTGCTCCGACGCGTCGGGCGCCCGCAGCTCGGCCCGCACGCTCGCCGCAACCGGGTCGTCGAGCGCCGGCAGCGTGTCGAGCACCACCCCGACGGCTTTCGCGATCTGCCAGCTCGCCACCGTCGACGTCGCCGGGTAGATCGGAATCGGCTGCATCGCCCACTTCGTCGCCTCGGGGCCGGTGTCGCGCTCATCGCCCGCCTCGAAGAGCTCGTAGTCGGGGTGGGCGAGCTGCCGGGCGCCGCGGTACTCGCCGACCTTGCCGGCGAAGATGCCGCGCACGCCCTTCCTCAGGTCGTTGGCCCGCCACGCCTGGTTGAAGAACGTGAGGGTGAGGATGCCCTGCCCATCGGTGATGCGCACCTCGAGAATGCTTCCGCGCCGCTGGCGCATCGGCCGCTCGGTGACGTCGATGACCTCGGCGACGATCGTCACCGACTCGTCGACGCGCAGCTCGCTGAGCGCGGTCAGCTCGCCGCGGCGGGCGTAGCGCCGGGGATAGTGGGTCAGCAGGTCGCCGACGGTGAGCATCCCGAACGCCTTCTTCAGGGCGTTGGCGCTGCGGTCGCCCAGCGCGCTGCTGAGCTTCGCGCTCAGCGGGTCGGAAGGGGCCGGACTGCTCACGGCGTCAACGCTACTCGCGCCGCCTGACGGCCTCGCGCCGGGGCGCAACGGTGCCCTCTCAGCAGGGCCGACTCGCCGGACGGCGGCGACAGCGAGTGACGCCGCGCCTCTGGCCATCCATCGGTCACTCGTTGCGCACGTTCGCGGGACGGTCCGCAACGAGTGACCGATCGACGCCGTCGAGCGCATCGATCAGTCCCGAATTGCCGTGCATCGCACGCCGCAGTCCCATTCGGGACCGATCGGGGTCAACCGTGGCACCGAAGCCGCGGCCTGCGGTCACGACTCAGTCACGTCGCGCGCGACACGCGCACTCCGGCTCGGCAGGCCGTGGAGTGCGCACGACGGCGCACTAGCGTTAGGGCCGTGACACGCATCATCGCCGGGTTCGCGGGCTCGCTGACGCTGAAGGTTCCGTCGGCCGGTACCCGGCCCACGAGTGACCGCGTGCGCGAGGCGATCTTCAGTGCCCTCGAGGCGCGCGATGCGATCGACGGGATGCGCGTGCTCGACCTCTACGCCGGCTCGGGCGCCCTCGCACTCGAGGCGATCAGCCGCGGTGCCGCCTCGGCCGTGCTCGTCGAGAAGTCGTACGCAGCCGTGCAGGTCTGCAAGGCCAACGCCGCGCTCGTGCAGGGTCGCGCGGGGCGGAGTTCGACGGGCACCGGCGCGCGACCGAGCATCCACGTCATCGGCAAGCCCGCGACCTCGTACCTCTCGTCGGCGCTGGATCAGTTCGACCTCGTCTTCATCGACCCGCCGTACGAGGTGGGCGGGCTCGAGCTCGACCACGTGCTCGAGGGGCTCGTGCCCCGATTGGCTCCGGATGCGGTGGTCGCGCTCGAGCGCTCATCCCGCTCCCCGGCTCCGGCCTGGCCGGCCGGACTCGCGCTCGACAAGGTGTCGCGCTACGGCGAGACCGCCGTGTACTGGCTCAGCCCGGAACCCACTGGTTGAGGGTCTCGCTGACTAGCGATCGTAGACGTCGCGGCGATGGCCGAGCGTCACGACGACGATCAGCAGCACGCCGTCGTCGATCGTGTAGATGATGCGATAGTTGCCGACCCGCACGCGCCAGGCCGGTCGTCCACGGAGCGGCTTCGCTGCGGGCGGCCGTGGGTCATCACCGAGCAGGGCGATGGCCCCTCGGATGCGTTCGCGGTCTCGGTGGTCGATCTGCTTGAGCGCTCGAATCGCAGCCGGCCGAAGCTCGATGCGATAACTCACGCCCAGCCCAGGTCAGCCTTGACCTGGGACCAGGGAATGTTCGGCCCCTCTTCCTGCATAGCCTCGTCGAACGACGCCGCGTCCTCGGCTTCTTCGAGCGCATCGAGCATGCGTTCATACTGCTCGGGACTGATGACGACCGCAGCGCGTTGTCCACGGCGCTCGATGAACACGGCCTCCGTCTGCGAACGGTCGATCACCTCGGAGAACTGCTTGCGGGCGTCGGCGACGCTGAGGGGGTTCATATGGAGATTGTACATCTAGGCCAATTGGGTGTACATATCGGAACGTGCCGGCATCACCGTCAGGAAGGCAATGAGCGGCGGGACGACCAGCACCGCGCCCCGACTTATCGTGGGGCTGTCACGTTTCGGGTGCTGAGTGTCATGAGTAGACAGAAACCCGAACTGAGGAGTGGTCTCCCATGGTCTCCGAACAAGAGTTGAATGATCGCTTGGCGGGCGCCAAGCGTGGCGACCTGTCGGCGCCAGACGCGTTCTTCGACGCCATGCTCGCGGAAGTTTCGCAGGACCGACCGTCCCCTCGCACACCACGAAAGGCCGTCGTCGTCGGGATCGTCGGCGCTCTCATGGTCGGGGGTGCTTCTCTTCCGGCCGCGGCTGAAGGACTGAGAGCCTTCTTGGCCCAAGCTGACTTCTTTCCCGAAGGCGGCACCGAGGTCATCGCCAACTCTGAGTGGGTCGACACCTCAGCCCCCGACTTTCCCGAGTATCTGCGAGCCACATTCTGGACCGATGCCACCTTGCCGCCGGGCATGAGTCACGACGACCTGCTCGAGCGGATCATCGAGGTGCACACGGCGAATCCTGGCCTCACGCAAGAAGTCGGGTTCCGGAGGTTCTACGAGGTGGTTGCTCAGTGCGGGTGGATGTCGGAGTGGCGCCAGGCAACACTTCGCGGCGACGACAATGCGGTCAGAATCGCGGCGGCGCAGCTTCAGGCGGCCACCACCTGGCGCGGCATCGTCACGACCGACGGCGGAGGCATCGTTGAGTCGTACCAGGAGGTAGCCAACGCCGTCGCGACGGGAGACGCAGCCACGGTGGCCGCAAGCCCCCTCCACCGCGAATGCCAAATGCTGGGCGTGGAGTCACGGTGACATCGCCCGTGACGGAAGAGTCGCACCGGGACAACCCACCTCCGACAATCGAGAACCCAGCCCTCAGTCCCCTTCTGCGCGAACTGATGCCGGAGTTGCTTCGCTACTTTGGGCGCCGCGTGCCGAGTGCGGAAGACGCTGCCGACTGCCTCGGTGAAACCATGATTGTGCTGTGGAGGCGACGCGCAGCGGTGCCGCTCGACCGCGAGCCAGCCCGGCGGTATGCCTACGGTGTTGCCGCGAACGTGCTCCGGGAATCACACCGAGGCCGAGCGCGGCAGTTCGCTCTCACCGAGCGCCTGGTCGCCGACTACGACATCACTCGGGACGGTGTCGTCGAAGGGCAAGAAGACAGCGACGTGACTCGGGCACTGAACGCCTTGCGGCCGCTCGATCGTGAGCTGGTGCTCCTTGTCGCATGGGAGGGGTTCGGCGTCGGCGAAGCCGGAGCGATTCTGGGGCTCAGCGATCAGGCATCCCGTGCGCGGTACTCACGAGCGCGCGCACGCCTTCGTCGCTCGCTCGCAAGTTCATGCGACGACTGACGCGGCTTAACCGCCCTGCCCGCTCCACTCGGCGAACGGGTCCCACCCGCCGCGCTCGTCGAAGACGCGGCCGTCGACGAGCAGCGCGGGGCCGTGGCGGTCGGCCGCGACGACCCGGCCGATGATGCGGAAGCCGCCGGGCAGCGTCTGTCTAGAGCGTGCATCCAGCGGCGGCGCCACGTCGGGCGGGAAGGTCGCCAGCAGCGCGTGGTCCTCTCCCCCGGTGAGGGCGAGCGACGCGGGCGCAGCCGGGTCGAGGCCGTGCGCGAGCGCGACCTCGCGCACCTGCTGGCTCGCGAGGTCGAGGCTGACGCCGCTCGCGCGGGCGATGCGGCGCGCGTCGAGCGCGAGCCCGTCGCTGAGGTCGAGCATGGCGGAGGCTCCGCCGAGGGCGGCGGCGACGCCGTCCGCGATCGGCGGGTGCGGCGTGAGCTGGGCGGCGAGGGGCACGGGATGCTCGGACCGCAGTCGAGCGGCGGCCATAGCATCCGGAGCCCCCGTCGCATCGACCCCGCGCTCGAACAGCAGACGCAGCCCCTCGGCCGCAAGCCCCAGCGAGCCGGAGACCGCGACCCAGTCGCCCGGCCGCGCGCCGGCGCGGGTCACGGGCTCACGATCGTCGAGGTCGCCGAACGCCGTCACGGCGATCGTCAGCACGCTCGACACGCTCAAGTCGCCGCCCACGACCCCGCAGCCGGGCGCGAGCGCCTCGCACGCATCGCGCAGCCCTTCGGCGAGCGCTTCGAGCTCGGCCAGCGGAGTCTCGGCGGGGGCCGCGAGCGCGACGACCAGCGCCGTGGGTCGCGCGCCCATAGCCGCGACATCGCTGAGGTTCGTCGCCGCGGCCTTGAAGCCGAGGTCGTGCATCGTCGACCACGCGGTGCGGAAGTCGGGCCCGTGGATCATCATGTCGGTCGTCACCACGAAGCGCCCGTCGGGCGCGGCGAGCACAGCCGCATCATCGCCCGGGCCGAGCACGGTCGCATCGCTGCCCGGCAGCAGCGGGATGATGCGCGCGAGCGCCGCGAGCTCGCCGACAGCGCCGAGGGTGTCGTGGTCGGGAGGCGGCGCGGAGGTCACCGCTCCACGGTAGTCCGCCGCGCGATGAGTCAGTACTGTCGTCGCATGAGCGACAGCACCCCCGAACCCGCTACGAGCCCCTACGGCCCTGCCGCAGTGGAGGCACCGATGGCGGCCGACCCGATGCTCGATCAGACGATCGAGCGGGCTCGCCGCGGGCTGCGGAACGTCGCCCTCGTGGCCGGCGTGCTCTCCGTGCTCGTCACGGTAACGCTCGTGGTGTTCGCGTTCTTGGGCATGGGCATGGCCGACAACCACCTTGCCGGTGTCGGCGAAGCCGTGACGTTCGGGGGTGTCTTCGCCGCCCCCGTACTCTTCGTCATCGCCCTCAACCTGCTCACCTGGCGCGCGCTGCTGCGTCCGCTCGCGCGCATGGGGGTCGGCGGTCGCATCGCGCTCGTCGTCGTGATGGTGCTCGTGCTCGGCATCGTCAGCGTCGCGCTCGTGGCGGCGCTGTTGTTCGGCGGCTTCTTCCTCGGAGCGTTGAGCAGCACGGGCTCGGGCTTCTAGCGCGACGCGCGCTCCCCGAGCCAGCCGAACCTCTGCCGCTCTCAGCCCGTGCCAGCGTGCGGCCCGCTATCGTTGAGCACGTGCCGACTCGACCCTCTGCGCGCGTGCGCCGAGCATCCGCCGCCCTCGTGGTGACCGCGGTCGTCGGGCTCGCCGGCTGCGCGGGCATTGTTCCGCTCGAACCGGGGCCCGAGTCGAACGCCGTCGCGTGCGCCGAGACCATGGTGCGCCTGCCCGACGCGATCGGCGACCTCGACCGGCGCGGCACCAACGCGCAGTCGACCGCCGCGTGGGGCGACCCGACCGCGGTCATCTACCGCTGCGGACTGCCCGAGCAGGGTCCGAGCGACCTGCCGTGCTTCACCGTCGAGGGCGTCGACTGGCTGCTCGACGAGACCGATGCCCCGCGCTACGTCTTCACCACCTACGGCCGCGAGCCGGTCACCGAGATCATCGTCGACGTCACGTACATCGCGGGCGCCGACGCGGTGCGCGCGCTGAGCCCCGTCGTCGGGCTGCGGGATGCGGATGCCCGGTGCCTCGTCGCGACCGACGTGTTCGGCGGCGGCACCGTGAGCCCGACGGCCGAGCCCAGCCCCGCTCCGAGCGCGACGCCGATCGCCACGCCGACGCCGTAGCCGACGCCGACGCCGGAGCGCCGCTCAGGCGTGGGGGCGACTCAGGCGCGGGGGCCGTCGAGCCCGACGAGCTTGCCGGCGATGCCGCCCGCGGCGCGCAGCGCGGCGCCTCCGCCGAAGCCGGCCTGGGCGAACACCACCCGACGGTCGCGCGCCTCGGTGAGCGCGTCGACCAGCACGGTCGCGGCCGGCTGCAGCGGAGCCCACAGGTACAGCGAGAGGGCGCCCGGGATCGAGTTGACCTCGTTGACGAACAGCTCGCCCGTCGTCTCGTCGAGCAGCAGGTCGACCCGCACGATGCCGGTCAGGCGCGTGACCTCGGCGACGCGCTCGGCCAGCTCGCGAGCGCGGGCCGCGACCGCGTCGGGCACCGCGGCGGGAAACTCGCGGGGAGCGCTCGTGAGCCCCGCATCCGACCCCGCACCGCCGGCCAGGTACTTCTCGGCGTACGAGTAGAGGGCACTGCCGGTGTCGCCGCGCAGCGGCTTCTCGAGCGGCGTGATCTCGAGGCTCGGGAACGTGCGGAAGGCGATGTTGAGGTCGACGAGCGCGGGCCGGTAGGGCTCGAGCACAGCCCCCGTGCGCAGGTGCACGCTCGTCGCCGCGAGGGCGCGCGCCGCGTCGATGTCGTCGGCGATCTCGATGCCGATCGACGACCCGCCGAACCGCGGCTTCACGATGTACGGGCCGGCGAAGCTCGGCTCGACGAGCGTCGACACGGCCTCCCGCGGCAGGCTCGGAATGCCCGCGGCGTGCATGAGGCCGCCGAACGCCAGCTTGTCCATGCCGACCGCCCCGGCGAACAGGGTCGACCCGGTGGCGGGGATGCCCAGCAGCGAGAACACCGCCGCGGCCCCGCCGCCCTCGCCCACGCCGCCGTGCAGGCACAGCAGAGCCGCCTCGATCTCGATGCGCTCGGCACCGAAGGCCTTGCGGCGGTAGATGCCGGGCTCGCCCGACACCCGCACCTCGAGTGCTGTCGACCCGGCGGGAGCGCCCTCGAGGTAGTCCTTCGCCTCGGTCGCCGCGGGCACGCGGAACCACTCGCCCGTCGGCGCCCAGTAGATCGGCACGACCGCGTGACCGGCGGCCGTCAGCACGCGCTCGGCCTGCAGGCCGGTGAGGATCGAGATCTCGTGCTCGGGGCTCGGCCCGCCGAACACGACGGCCCAGGGGGCGGTGGAAGCCATGGTCACCTCAGAGAATCGATGGCCGCGGCGGCCGATCAGGGGTAGTGGTCGGGCAGATCGTTCTCGTAGAGGATAACGCCCCGGTCACCGGCGGCCTCGACCGCGCGGCGCACCGCCTGCTCGCGCGTAGCCACGGCGACCGCTCCCGGTGCCTCGCTCGTCGCGGCGCTCGCATAGCCCGCGAGCAGCGCATCGCGGTTGGTGCGGGCCACCGCGAAGAGCAGACCGTTCGCCGCTCCGATCGCGGCGCCGAACGCCCGGTTGCGCTCGGACTGTACGCGACCCAGCTCGACCATGCCGGGCGTGACCACCACGAGCGGACCGCCGCGCTGAGCAGCGAGGGATGCCGCGCCCTCCAGGGCGCGCAGCGACCCCACCGGGTTCGCGTTGTAGGTGTCGTCGATCACGAGCGCGCCGGTCGGAGCCTGCTGCACCTCGGCGCGGTGCTGCGAGCCGGGCAGGTCGGCGAGTCGCGCCGCGATCGCCGCCGCGGGAACCCCGGCCGCCAGGGCGATGCCGGCGGCGACCGCCACGTTCACGGCATGCCCGGTGCCGCTGATGCTCACCGGCACAGGGTCGGCGCCCGCGCCGAGGCGGATCGACCACGGCTCGGCATCCTCACCCCCGCCGGCCGCTGCCCCGGATGCCGGCGCCAGCACGATGTCTGCCGGGGCCTCGGCGCGGCACGACGTGGTGATCACGGTCTTGCCCGCCGCGCGGCACTGCTCGGCCAGCGCGGCCAGGCGCGGGTCGTCGATCGGGATGACGACCGTCGGGGCGAAGTCGGTGATCGACGCCTTCTCGGCGAAGATCGCCTCCGGCGTGCGCATGCGCTGCAGGTGAGCCTCGCCGACGACCGTGATCGCGGCGATCGCCGGCGGGAACTGCCGGCACAGCTCGGCGATCTGCCCCGGAGCGGCCATGCCCATCTCGGCGACGAATACCTCGGTTCCGGGCACCAGCTTGTCGTTCACGGCACGCGAGAGGCCGAGCCGGTTGTTGAACGAAGCGGGGCTCGCGACCGTCGTGAACGCCGCGCTCAGCAGGTGGGCGACGTAGTTCTTGGTGCTCGTCTTGCCGTACGAGCCGGTGATCGCGACCACGCGCGCCCCGCTCTGCTTCAACCGCTTCTGCGCCTGCACCACGAACCGCTGCGACGCCGCCTTCTCGATGGGCGCCATGATCGCGAGCGCGAGGTCGGTGAGCGGAGCGCTCAGAAGCAGCAGCAGGGCGGGGCCCGCCGCCCCGAGGATCGCCGCGAGCAGGATGATCAGGGCCGCGTGCAGCACCGCCCACACCACGGCGAGGCGGGTGAGGCGGCCCGTGAACGCGAGCTTCTTCGAGGTGCCGCGCACGCGAAGCCCGCGCGGCAGAGCCGCGAGCAGGGCGATGGCGAGAAGGGCGGGGATGGCAGCGGCGACCACGCCCGGGCCGACACCGAGCGCGGTGCCCGCCAGCGGCGAGCCCAGGAGCACGCTCAGAGCGATGAGCACGACGACCAGCACGAGCCCGGTGCTCGTGGGCACGGAGCGCCGCACCCAGAGGGCGGCCATCGTCGAGACGTTGCCGGCGACGTAGTGCTCGCGCTGAGCGACGCGCAGCCACCGGCCGGCGATCGGCACCGCCGCGATCAGGGCGAGCCCCACCGCGGTGAGACTCGGCCACGCGAGCAGGGTCTCGATCATGCGGACTCCTCGGTCTCGGCGAGCACGGCCAGCAGCTCTTCGCGCACGGCCAGCTCGAGGTCGCCGGTGAGCAGGTGGCCTGCTCCGGCGATGGTGCGGAACGGAGCGCCGGCGCGCTCGGCGGCGATGCGGCCCGCCTCGGTCGGGGCCGCCGTGTCGTCGGCACCCCAGACGAAGCGCAGCGGGATGGTGCTCGCGGCGAGCGCCGCCAGCTCGTCGTCGTAGGTCTCGTTGACGGCGCGCACCATGATGCCGCGCATCACCCCCTGCGCCGCCCGGTAGTCGGCGCTGCCGCGGCGGTCGCGGAGGGCATCCATGCGGGCATCGCTCAGCAGGCCGCGCGCGTTCGCCCAGCGGGCGAGACGGAAGCTCAGGGGCGGACGCGTCGCGGGGGCGAGGCGCACGAGCGGCACCCCGGTGAGCACGAGACCGCGCACCAGCTCGGGGCGACGAGCGGCGAGGCGCACGGCGACGCGCCCGCCGAACGAGTGCGCCACGATGACGGTCGGGGCGAAGGCGGCGATGGCCTCGGCGACGAGCTCGGCGTAGTCCTCGGTGCCCCACACCGTCTCGGGGGCGGGCGCCGGTCCGAATCCGGGCAGGTGGATGCTCACCGCATCGAGCCCGGAGAGCACCGTGGCGAAGTCGCCCCCGTCACGGCCCCAGCCGTGCAGGGCGACGACGCGGGGCGGGGTGGCACCGTGCTTCTCGGCGAGCACGCGGCCGCCGGCGAGAGAGGTGATCACGCTGCAAGCCTACCGAGGCCGACTCCTCCGCCTGCGGCTCGCGGCGCCGATCTACTCCGCCTGCGGCTCGTCGGAATCCGTGGCGAGGTGCGGGGCGAGCTCGCGCGGGTCGAGCGTGCCCTCGAGCACGCGCCCGACCTGGGCCACGATCGGCATGGCCACGCCCTTCGACTCGGCGAGCTCGAGCACCGGACCGACGGAGGCCAGTCCCTCGGCGGTCTGGTTCATCTGCGCGATGACCTGCTCGAAGCCGTAACCCTGCCCGAGCAGTCGGCCGGCGGTGTTGTTGCGCGAGAGCGGCGACTCGCAGGTCGCGATGAGGTCGCCGAGGCCGGCGAGCCCGATCATCGTCTCGGGCTTGGCGCCGAAGGCGACCGCGAAGGCGCTGAGCTCGACGAGGCCGCGCGTGATGATCGACGCCTTCGTGTTCTCGCCGTAGCCGACCCCGTCGGCGATGCCCACGGCGACCGCGATGAGGTTCTTGAGCACCCCGCCGAACTCGGTGCCGACGACGTCGGTGTTGACGAACGAGCGGAAGTACTCGTTCGACGCGACCGTCGCCACGGCCACGGCCGTCTCGTGGCTCGCGCTCGCGACGACCGCCGCGGTGGGCTCGCGCTTGGCGATCTCGAGCGCGAGGTTCGGGCCGCTGACGACCGCGATGCGGGCGGGGTCGACGCGCAGCTCCTGCTCGATGACCTCGCTCATGCGCAGCCCGGTGCCGCGCTCGACGCCCTTCATGAGGCTGACGACAGGCACATCGGCGGGCAGGATGTCGCGGATCGACGCCAAGTTGCTGCGCAGGCTCTGGCTCGGCACCGAGAGGTAGACCTGCTCGGCGCCGGCCAGCACGTGCTCGAGCGAGTCGTGGCCCCGCAGGTTGGCGGGGAGGTTGATGCCCGGCAGGTAGCCCGAGTTGCGGTGCGTCTCGGTAATCTCCTGAGCGACCTCGCGGCGGCGGGCCCAGATCAGCACGTCGGCGCCGCCATCGGCCAGCACCTTCGCGAACGTCGTTCCCCACGAGCCGGCGCCGAGCACGGCCACGCGCTTGGCGCCCTCGCGGGCCGCGGTCGACGGCAGGCGCACCGCCTCGGTCAGCGGCGGATGCTCGCTCACAGTCTGCCCGTCTCGCTCTGGCCGTGCTCCGCCGGGTTCCAGCGCTTCTCAGGAGGGGCCTCGCCGCGCAGATCGCCGAGCAGGGCCGCGATCGCCGCCATCACCCGGTCGGTGCCCTCGGCGAGCGTCGCCTGGTCGAGCGGGCGCCCCGCGAGGTCGCTGAGGTCGACGGGGTCACCGACCTTGCAGTAGAGGTCCTTCCGCGGGAAGAAGCTGATCTTCTTCGAGTAGCGCGCCATGATCTGCTGCGTGCCCCAGTGCGCGGCGGGGATGATCGGCACCCCGGCCTGCAGGGCCATGCGCACCGCTCCGCTCTTGCCCCGCATCGGCCACAGGTCGGGGTCGCGGGTGAGGCTGCCCTCGGGGTAGATGATGACCGCGAGTTCACGATGGACCAGCTGCTGCGCCGCCTTGAGCGGAGCATCCGACCGCCCCCGCCCCTCGCGTTCGACGGGGATCTGCCCCGACCAGCGCAGCACCGCCCCGAGCACGGGCACCCGGAAGACGCTCGCCTTCGCGAGGAAGCGCGGAACGCGCCCGAGCTTCCACATGTAGCGGCCCATGATGACGGGGTCGATCTCGCTGTAGTGGTTGGGCGCGAGGATGAATGCGCCCGTGCGCGGCAGCTTGTGCCCGTCGACCACGTGGTACCGGGCCATGAGGGTCAGGATCGGCAGCAGCATCCCGGCGATCAGGTACCAGAGCACCGTCTTCTCGCGACGGGCGCGGGGCGGGCGCGGCAGCTTCACGGGCTCGGCAGGGGTGGCGTCAGGCACGCCCCCCAGGGTACTGCCCGACCGGGCCGGCGGTTCGGCTAGACGAGCTCGAAGTCGGCGCCGAGCGCGCGCAGCTTGTCGATGAACAGCTCGTAGCCCCGGCTGATGATGCCGACGTTGCTGATCGTCGAGGTGCCCGTCGCGGCGAGACCGGCGATGAGGTGGCTGAACCCGCCGCGCAGGTCGGGCACGCGCACCGCGGCACCGTGCAGCGGGGTCGGCCCGGTGATGACGGCGGCCTGCTCGAGCTTGCGCCGCGGCACCCGCCGGGTGATCGAGGCGATGCCGTCTTTGTGCACGACGATGTTCGCGCCCATCTCGTTGAGCGCCTCGGTGAAGCCGAAGCGGTTCTCGTAGACGGTCTCGTGCACGATCGACACCCCCTCGGCCTGGGTCAGCGCGACGATGAGCGGCTGCTGCCAGTCGGTCATGAAGCCCGGGTGCACGTCGGTCTCGACCGTGACGGGCTTGAGCGGGGTTCCCGGGTGCCAGAACCGGATGCCGTCCTCCAGCACGTCGAAGGCCCCACCCACCTTGCGGTACACGTTGAGGAAGGTCATGAGCTCCTGCTGGCGCGCCCCGCCGACCGTGATGTCGCCCTTGGTCGCAAGGGCCGCGGCGGCCCAGCTCGCGGCCTCGTTGCGGTCGACGATCGCCGTGTGCAGGTAGCCGTCGAGCTTCTCGACGCCCTCGATGACGATCACGCGGTTCGGCTCGACCGAGATGATCGCGCCCATCTTCTGCAGGATCGCGATGAGATCCATGATCTCGGGCTCGATCGCGGCGTTCTTCAGCTCGGTCGTGCCCTCGGCGCGCACGGCGGTCAGCAGCACCTGCTCGGTGGCGCCGACGCTCGGGAAGGGCAGCTCGATGAGCGCGCCGCGCAGCTTCTGCGGCGCGGTCAGGTGGATTCCCTCGTGCTTCTTCTCGACTGTGGCACCGAAGGCACGCAGGGCGTCGAGGTGGAAGTCGATCGGGCGGTCGCCGATGCGGCAGCCGCCGAGGTCGGGGATGAACGCCTCGCCGAGCTGGTGCAGCAGGGGGCCGCAGAACAGGATCGGGATGCGGCTCGACCCCGCGTGCGCGTCAATCTCGGCGAAGTGCGCACCCTTGACGTTGCTCGGGTCGAGGCGCAGCACGCCGGGCTCGAGCTCGGTGATCTCGACACCGTGCGCCCTCAGCAGCCCGCTCACGACGTGCACGTCGCTGATCTCGGGCACGCCCTTGAGCACGCTCGGCGTGTCGGCGAGGAGCGCCGCCACCATGGCCTTGGTCACCAGGTTCTTCGCGCCGCGCACCTCGATGCGGCCGTGCAGCGGCTTGCCGCCGTGGATGACGATGGTGTCGGAGACGAGGCCGACGCGAGCGGCGGCCTTCTGCGAATCCTTGTCGAGCGAGTTCATGCGACCTCAGGTGGTGGTGTCGGTCACGCCTCAGCGGGCGGGGAGGGTGGTGGGCCGCCACGCTTCGCGGCGGGCCTCGAAATCGGTGATGGCCTGTTCGTCGCGCAGGGTCAGCCCGATGTCGTCGAGACCTTCGAGCAGGCGCCAGCGCGTGTAGTCGTCAATCTCGAACGGCACCGTGACATTCCCGACGGTGACCGTTCGCGCGACGAGATCGACGGTGGCCTCCATGCCGGGGCTCGCCTCGAGCTCGGCCCAGAGCCGCTCGACGGTCGGCTCATCGACCACGCCGGTGAGCAGTCCCTGCTTGCCGGCGTTGCCGCGGAAGATGTCCGCGAACTTGGGGCTGATGACGGCGCGGAACCCGAAGTCGCGCAGCGCCCACACGGCGTGCTCGCGGCTCGAGCCGGTGCCGAAGTCGGGCCCGGCGATGAGGATGCGCGGGTTCGCGTAGGCGGGCTGGTTGAGGATGAACTCCGGGTCTTGCCGCCACGCCGAGAACAGCGCGTCGTCATAGCCGGTCTTCGTCACCCGCTTGAGGTACACCGCGGGGATGATCTGGTCGGTGTCGACGTTGCTGCGGCGGAACGGCACCGCGACGCCCGTGATCGTGCTGACCTTCTCCATGATCAGACCGTCGCCCCTTCGATCGTGCGGAAGCGCGGATCGACCTCGTGGCCGTCGGCGATGAGGTCGGCCACGCTCGACAGGGTGCCGCGGATCGCGGTGGATGCCGCGACGAGCGGGCTGACCAGGTGGGTGCGGCCGCCCTTGCCCTGGCGGCCCTCGAAGTTGCGGTTGCTCGTCGACGCGCAGCGCTGGCCCGGCTGCAGCTGGTCGGGGTTCATGCCAAGGCACATCGAGCATCCGGCGAAACGCCACTCGCCGCCGAACTCCTCGACGACCGTGTGGATGCCCTCGGCCTCGGCCTCGAGCCGCACGCGCGCCGAACCGGGAACGACGATGACGTCGACGCCGTCGGCCTTCTTCTTGCCCTTGATGATGGAGGCGAACGCGCGCAGATCGTCGAGCCGGCTGTTCGTGCACGAGCCCATGAAGACCACGTCGACGGGGATCTGCTTCATGGGGGTGCCGGGCGCGAGATCCATGTACTCGAGCGCGCGCTCGGCGGCGGCCCGCTCGTTCGGGTCGACGATCGTCGCCGGGTCGGGAACAGTCTGGCTGAGCGAGACGCCCTGGCCGGGGTTGGTGCCCCAGGTGACGAAGGGCTCGAGCTCATTCGCGTCGAGGAAGACCTCGGCGTCGAACACCGCGTCGTCATCGGTCTGCAGGGTGCGCCAGTACTCCACGGCCGCATCCCAGTCGGCGCCCTGCGGCGCGTGCGGACGGCCCTGCAGGTAGGCGAAGGTCGTCTCGTCGGGGGCGACCATGCCGGCGCGGGCTCCCGCCTCGATCGACATGTTGCAGATGGTCATGCGGCCGTCCATCGACAGCGAGCGGATGGCCGAGCCGCGGTACTCGAGCACATAGCCCTGGCCGCCGCCCGTGCCGATCTTGGCGATGACGGCGAGGATGATGTCCTTCGCGGTGACGCCCGGCTTGAGCTCGCCCTCGACGGTGATCGCCATGGTCTTGAACGGCTTGAGCGGCAGGGTCTGCGTGGCGAGCACGTGCTCGACCTCGCTCGTGCCGATGCCGAAGGCCATCGCCCCGAAGGCGCCGTGCGTGCTCGTGTGCGAGTCGCCGCAGACGACCGTGATGCCGGGCATCGTCAGCCCCAGCTGCGGACCGACGACGTGCACGATGCCCTGCTCGATGTCGCCGAGCGAGTGCAGGCGGATGCCGAACTCGGCGCAGTTGGCGCGCAGGGTCTCGATCTGCTTGCGGCTCGTCGGCTCGGCGATGGGCTTGTCGATCTCGAGCGTCGGGGTGTTGTGGTCCTCGGTCGCGATGGTGAGGTCGGGGCGGCGCACCGGTCGGCCCGCCATCCGCAGACCGTCGAATGCCTGGGGGCTCGTCACCTCGTGCACCAGGTGGAGGTCGATGTAGATGAGGTCGGGCTCGCCGTTCTCGCCCTTGGCGACGACATGCGCATCCCACACCTTCTCGGCGAGAGTGCGGGGGCGGTGCTCGGTGTGTGCGACTGTCATGGGGAAATCACCCTTCGTACGTTGACGTCAGAGCGGCCGCGTCAGAACTCCGCGGCGAGAGTGCGACCTGGGGTGATCAGGACTCGCCGCGGCGACGAAGAAGCGCGAACCGTGTCGTGTGCCGCATGTGTTCAGGCTATCACCGGGCGGCGACGGTGCCCGGCGGGGGCGTGTGGCACTCGACGCACGCCTGGATGCGCGCGATCACCGCGTCGAGATCGTCCGTGATCGTGACGAGGTCGAGGTCGCGCGGCGAGATCGTGCCGCCGGCCAGCAGCGAGGAGCGCAGCCACTCGACGAGCGGTGTCCAAAAGGCGGTTCCGACGAGGATCACCGGGAAATCGTGCAGCTTGTCGGTCTGGATGAGGGTCAGGGCCTCGAACAGCTCATCGAGCGTTCCGAACCCGCCCGGCAGGGCGACGAAGGCGCACGAGTAGCGCACGAACACCGTCTTGCGCACGAAGAAGTGCTCGAACGGCACGACGGTGTCGGCGAAGGGGTTCGGCTCCTCCTCGCGCGGAAGCTCGATCGTGAGCCCGATCGAGCGGCCCCCGACCGACGAGGCTCCCTCGTTGGCGGCCTGCATGAGACCCGGGCCTCCCCCGGTGATGACCGGGAACCCCGCCTCGGCGATGCGCCGACCCACCTCGACCCCGGTGGCGTACCAGGGATGCTCGCGCGGGATGCGCGCCGAGCCGAACACCGACACCCCGAAGCGCATGCCGTTGAGCTGCGCGAAAGCGCGCTCGAACTCGAGCTCGACGCTGTCGACCCACTCGCGGCTCTCGTCGGCCGAGGTGCGACCGGCGAGGAACTGCTCCTCGGTGGGGTGCGGGATCACGAGCGGTCGTCGCCCGCCGGCCCGGAGGTCGTGGAGGTCGGAACCGCCGCCGACGCGGGCGCAGCATCCGTGTTCTCGTCGTCGTCATCATCATCGACGGGCTTCGCGAGAGCCGTCGGCAGATACCGGTGCTCGACGCGCAGCTTGATGAGGCTCGCGATGACGGCGACCGCCATCGTGGCGACGATCACGACCAGCGAGGTGAGCGTGTCGATATCGGGCGCCCACTCGATGTGCTCGCCGCCGTTGATGAAGGGCAGCTCGTTCTCGTGCATCGCGTGGAAGATCAGCTTCACGCCGATGAAGGCGAGGATGAACGCGATGCCGTACTTGAGGTACTCGAGCTTGTCGACGAGGTGCCCCAGCAGGAAGTACAGCTGCCGCAGACCCATGAGGGCGAAGACGTTCGCGGTGAAGACGATGAACGGGCTCTGCGTGATGCCGAAGATCGCCGGGATCGAGTCGAGGGCGAAGATCAGGTCGGTGGTGCCGATCGCGATGAGCACGATAAGCAGCGGCGTGAACACCTTCTTGCCATCGACGACGGTGCGCATCTTCATGCCGTGGTACTCGTCGGTGATGGCGATGCGCCGACGCAGGAAGCGGATGAGCGCGTTCTCGCGCTCCTCGTCGTCCTCGCGCCCGCTGAAGGCCTGCTGACCGGCCGTGATCAGCAGGAACAGGCCGAAGATGTAGAAGATCCAGCTGAAGTTCTCGATGAGCGCGGCGCCGAGCAGGATGAACACCCCGCGGAACAGCAGAGCCAGGATGATGCCGATCATCAGCACCTCCTGCTGCATCTTCTTGGGCACCGCGAACTGGGCCATGATGATGACGAAGACGAAGAGGTTGTCGATCGACAGGCTGTACTCGGTCAGCCAGCCGGCCACGAACTCGCCGCCGGCCTGCGGCCCGACGAACGCGAACATGAGGCCTGCGAAGACGAGCGCGAGCGCGACGTAGAAGCCCACCCAGAGGGCCGACTCGCGCGGGCTCGGAACGTGCGGCCGGCGCACGACGAGCAGCAGATCGGCGATGAGGATGAGGCTGAGAACGACGAGCGAGCCGATCTCGAACCAGGCGGGGATGACGAAGTCGCTCACGAGGGCCTTTCGATGGGATGCCCGGCGAGTCTACCCCCGGGCCTCCGAGCCCCCGCGGTCGGGTCGGCTACTTCTTCTCGATCGTGAGGGTCCAGGTGGCGTCGCCCTGCTCGCCCTCGAGGTCGATCACCGTGGTGTCGCGCGTGTAGGGCCCGGTGAGCGTCGCCACACCGGTGTCGAACGCGATGCCGATGACGATGACGCCCTCCTCGACCTTCCACACATCGCTGTCGTCGTCGAACTCATCGCCGTTGAACGTCAGGGCGACGCCGCCGCCCTCCTGGAAGGTGAAGCGCCACCGGTCGCCGTCGCTGTCGCGGCCCGACCAGGTCGTGCCGACGAGCTCTTCACCGGTCGACGGGTTGAGAACCTCGGTGAACTGAGCGCACCCGCTGGTTCCCACGACGAGCGCGAGGGCGAGCACGGCGGTGGTGAGAATGCGCAACCGGGTCATGCTCCCAGCGTACCGGCGCCCGCAGTGCCGGGCGGAAACGGAGGAAGCCCCCGCGTGAGCGAGGGCTTCTCGTGCTGCCCGTGTCAGTGTCGGTGACCCGCACTGACCTGGTGACCCCAGCGGGATTCGAACCCGCGTTACCGCCGTGAGAGGGCGGCGTACTAGGCCGCTATACGATGGGGCCGCGTTGGCAACCCCACGAGTATGCCACAGCGGGCACACCCCGGCAAAACCGGCCGGCGCCGGCCGCGCGGCCGTCATGCGACGACGCGCAGACCCCCCGCATCCATCGTGATGTCGACCGGCAGGGGTGCGATGCGCTCGCCGTCGGCATAGGCGACGACCCCCTCGGCCTCGACCCGCACCGACGCCGCGCGGTGCACGACGACGCGGGGGTCGGTGACGTGGGTTCCGGCGAAGACGCGGGGGTAGATGCGCAGGAAGGCGAGACGGCCGAGCGGACGCACGAGCACGACGTCGAAGAGGCCGTCGTCGAGCTGGGCGTCGGGGGCGACCTTCATGCCGCCGCCGAACGAGAGGTTGTTGGCCACGGCCACGAGCAGGGCGCGCTCGTGATGCACCACGCCGTCGAGGGTGAGGGTGTAGCTGATCGGGCGCAGCTTCGCGAGCTCGATGAGTAGAGCGATGGTGTACCGGCTGCGTCCGCGCGGGCGCGTCATGCGGTTGGCGCGCTCGTTGACGAGAGCATCGAATCCGGCCGAGAGGATGCAGGCGAAGCGCGACCGTCCGTTGGCGAACCCGATGCCGCCCGCGTCGATGACCCGCGCGGGCCGCTGCAGCGCCGCGACGAGGTGCTCGATCGCCGCCTCGGTGTCGCCGACCGGGATGCCCAGCCCGCGCGCCATGTCATTGCCGGTGCCGCTCGGCACGAGGCCGAGGGGCACGCGCGACCCCTCGAGGGCCAGCACCCCGAGGTTGACCATGCCGTCGCCGCCGACCACGACGAGCGCATCAGGCTTCTCGCGCACGGCCGCCCGCGCGGCGTCGAGCAGCTGCGCGAAGTCGGGCTCGATGAGGCTCGTGACCTCGTGGCCGAGGCCGCGCAGCGTGGTGACCACGGCCGGCCCGACCTCGCGCCCGCGCCCGAACGAGGCGTTGGGGTTGATGGCCACGACGATGCGCTTCGACGACGATGTCATGCGCCGATTATGGCGCGCGGCGCGGCCGCCCGCCGACCGCGCCGTCGCGGGTTCAGCTGCCGCGGTTCTGCTGCAGCTCGTAGACGGCGAGCAACTCGGCCATGGCCTTCTCGCGCTCGTCGCCGCCCGCCTCGAACATGTCGCTGACGTGCATGCGCAGGTGGTTCTCGACGAGCAGCTTGTTGAGGCTGCGCAGGCTCTTCTGCACGGCGAGCGACTGGGTGATGATGTCGACGCAGTACTCGTCGTTCTCGATCATCTTCTCGATGCCGCGCAGCTGACCCTGCAGGATGCGCGCCCGGTGCAGGGCCCGCTTCTTGATGTCGTCGATCATGCGGGCAATAATACCCCCGGGGGGTATTTGGCGCAAGGATGCGGCACTGCAGCCGCGCGCACGCCTCTGGGTACAGTGTGCCCATGATCGTCACCAAGCGCGAGCACGCCTGCCTCGTCATCGAGCATGCGGGCGCCGCCCTCGTCATCGACCCCGGCAGCTTCACCGCGCCCTTCGCCGTCGAGAACCTCGTCGCGATCGTCGTCACCCACGAGCACGGCGACCACGTGACCCCCGAGCACCTCGAGCGCCTACTGGCCGCCGACACGGTTCCACTCTTCGGCCCGGCCGGCGTGGCCGCCGCGCACCCGGACTACCCCTGGCAGGTCGTCGGGCCGGGAGACACACACCAGACGGACCCCTTCACCCTCGCCTTCTCCGGCGGGCAGCACGCGGTCATCCACCGCTCGATCCCGGTCATCGACAACGTCGGGGTCATGGTCAACGGGCGGCTGTACTACCCCGGAGACTCGTTCACCGTTCCCGATGCACCCGTCGAGGTGCTCGCCGTGCCCGCGAGTGCGCCGTGGCTGAAGATCGGCGAGGTCATGGACTACGTCGACGCCGTGCGGCCCGCCCGGTCGTTCCCGACCCACGAGCGCGTCAACTCGGATGCCGGCAACGCGATGGCCAACGCGCGCATCAAGCTCGTCACCGAGCGACACGGGGGCACCTTCGTGCCGCTCGCGGCGGGCGAGACGCTCGAGCTCGACTAGCGTGCGGCGAGGCGCTGTCGTCGCGCTCCCGCGACGACCACGACGAGCGCGGCGGCCAGGGATGCCGCGGCGATGGCGGCGGCGAGCCACAGGGTGAGGGCATCCGGGGCGACGATCGACTGACCGCGCAGGGCCTGCATGGTCACGAGGCCGACCGCCGCGAGGTAGGCGCCCGCGCCGGTGAGCACGAGCCCGCGCCGCACCCCAGCGTCGCGCAGCACGCCCCCGCGGCGCGCCCCGAGCTCGAGCAGCAGCGCGAGCAGCGGCAGCGCCTGCAGGGCGTGCATGCCGATGAAGTGCGGAATGCGCAGGTCGCCGCCCACAGTGCTCCAGCCGAGCAGGGGCAGGCCCGGTCCGCCATCGGCGACGCCGACGGCGTGGGCTCCCGCGATGCCCTGGAAGTCGTTGAGCTGCTCGGCGGTCGGTCCGGTCATGAGGAAGGCGAGGCCCATGCCGAGCAGCGAGATCGCCACGCCCGTGCGGATCGCCGCCTGGCGCGCGGGGTCGGCGCCGGGGTTGCGCCAGAGGGCGACCCCCGCGACGAAGGTCGCCACCCAGAGCGTGGTGATCGCTGCGGCCATGATCGACCACAGCGTCGTCGACAGGGGCGTGGAGACGTTGAAGTGGCTCGTCATGCCCGCCGCCGCCGCACCGACGATGACGACGAGCTCGATCGCGAGCGTCACGGCGATGACGGTTCCGGCCCACCAGGCGGCGCGCTGCCAGCGGGTGAAGTGGCCGATGATCCACGCCCAGGTGACGGCGTAGATCGTGCCCGAGATCGCGAACTTCAGCGGCTTCTCCCACAGGTTGACGCCGAGCAGCTCGCGGTCGTCGACGAGGCGGCCGACGAGCGTCACGACCGTCAGAGCGGCGAGCAGGATGCCCAGCACGAGCAGCGGGCGGTGCCAGCGGCTCGGCGGGAGGTCGAGGCGCCAGTCGCCGGTCGGCAGCGCCGAGGCGGTCGTGGTGGAGGAAGGGGTCGAGGCGGTGGTGGCCATCAGCAGTCCTGTTCGTCGATGAGAGCGGAGCCGGGCGCGGGCGCGCCCTCGGGCAGGGGGAAGCGGCGGAACGACTCGGCCTCCTGGGCGATGCGGCGCAGGCCCGCGAGCAGCGTGTCGCCGAGCACGGTGCCGGCGGCGACCGTGCGGGTCATCTCGGTCAACTCGTCGACCGCGCCGACGGCCGCGAGGTCGGCGGCGGCGACGAGGTCGGCGGCCTGCGCGTAGCGGTCGAGCACGGTGTCGGAGATGTGGCCGAGGCCGAGCGCGGCGTAGGTGTCGAGCACGCGCGCCGCGAGCGGCAGGCCCGGGTTGTTGGGGTACACCCGCCAGCCGCGGCTCTCGCACAGGGCGGCGATGCGGGTCTGACCGGCGGTCGGCGCGGGCTCCGCATCCGTCGCCTCGTCGTCGGCGCTCGCGAGCGCGGCCGGGATGCTCACCGCGCGCTGCGCCACGCCGAAGACGCTCGACAGCGGCAGGTCGGAGTCGAGGGCACCGACCACCCGCGCGGCCTGCGCGACGCTGAGCCCGCCGACCTCGAGCAGCGCGCGCACGAGGCGCACGCGCTCGACGTGGCTGGCGTCGTATTGCGCCTGGTTGGGGCTCGTGCGCTCACCGGCGTGCAGCAGCTGCTCGCGCAGGTAGAACTTGAGCGTGGGCACGGCGACGCCGGTCGCAGTGCTGAGCTCGGACATCCTCATGAGCAGATAGTAACACTATCGATAGTGCCGCTGTCTATACCTGACTCATTGCCGACTGCCACGATGGAGGCATGCGCCGCATCGTCATCGCCCCCGATTCGTTCAAAGGCACGGTCATGGCGCGGGATGCGGCGCGCGCGCTCGCCGAGGGCTGGCAGTCGGTGCGCCCCGGCGACGCGCTGCTGCTCGTGCCGCAGGCCGACGGGGGCGAGGGCACGCTCGACGCCATCGCTGCGGGGCGGCCCGACGCGCGGTGGAGCACCGCCGAGGTCGCCGGGCCGACCGGCGAGCCGCATCCCGCCCGCTGGCTCATGCTGCCCGGCGGGCACGCCGTGGTGGAGGTCGCCGAGAGCTGCGGCATCACCCTGCTGCCGCACGACGGGTCAGGTGCGCCCGTGCTCGCGCCGCTGACGGCGTCGACCCGCGGGCTCGGCGAGACGATCGCGGCCGCCCTCGATGCCGGCGCGGTCGGGGTGACCATCGCGCTCGGCAGCTCGGCGTCGACCGACGGCGGGCTCGGGGCCCTCGCGGCGCTTGGCCTGCGGCTGCGCGATGCCGCGGGAGCGACGCTGCCCGACGGCGGCGGCGCGCTCGCGGCGCTCGCCATGCTCGACGACACCGACCTGCGGGCCGCTCCCCCGCTCGGGGTCACACTGCTCACCGACACCACGGCGCGGCTCACCGGCCCGGAGGGCGCCGCCGCGGTGTTCGGCCCGCAGAAGGGAGCCTCCCCCAACGAGGTCGCCCTCCTCGACGAGGCGCTGGCGCGCGCCGCCGCGCTCGCGGGCGGCAGCGAGCACGAGCAGCCGGGCTCCGGAGCCGCGGGAGGCACGGCGTGGGGCTTCACGCGGTACTGGGGCGCGAGCATCCGGTCGGGGGCGGAGACCGTCGCGGCGATCACCGGGCTCGACCAGGCGCTCGAGGGTGCCGACCTCGTCATCACCGGCGAGGGAAGGTTCGACGCGACGAGCCTGCGCGGCAAGGTCGTCGGGGCCGTCGCCGAGCGAGCGGGTGCCGCGGGTGTCGACCTGGCGATCGTCGCCGGCCAGGCCGATGCCGCCGCGATCGGCGAGCGCCGCGTCGTGACCCTCGTGGGCCTCGCGGGCTCGACCGCTGACGCGCTCGCGGCACCGGAGCGCTGGCTGCGCGAGGCGGGCGCCGCCCTCGCCCGCGTGCTCGACGGCGAGGCGACCGACTAGCGCCGCACCTCAGCGCCGGGTGTCGAGCGCGTCCATGTACCGCAGCACGATGCCCTCGCGCAGCGCCCACGGCGACACGGTGAGGGTCGAGACCTCGAAGACCTTCATGGCCGTGCGCAGCACGATGGCGCCGGCGAGAATCTGGTAGCCGCGCTCGGGGGTGATGCCCGGCAGGTACTGCCGCACCTCCGAGGGCATCTCGCGCAGCGTCGGCTCCCACTCGCGCAGACCCGTGTAGTGGATCGGCGCAAGCTGCCCGGTGACCGGGTCGGCCGGGCCGCCGACGAGCCGGGCGAGAGACCGGATCGTCTTCGACGTGCCGACGACGCGGGTCGGTGTGGGGCGGTCGGCGAAGAGCCGTTCGCGCGCAGCGGTGAATGCGGCGCGGGCATGGGCCCGCAGGGCCGAGACGGCCTCTCGCGGGGGCGGATCGTCGCGCAGGAACGAGATCGTCGTGCGTCCTGCCCCGAGCGGCAGCGAGACCTGCACATCGGGGTACTCGTCGGCGCCCTGCGCGATCTCGAACGAGCCGCCTCCGATGTCGAACAGCAGGATCTCCCCCGCCGACCAGCCGAACCACCGACGCACGGCGAGCATCGTGATGCGCGCCTCGTCGTCGCCGGTCAGCACCTGCAGCTCGATGCCCGTCTCGGCGGCGATGCGGGCGAGCACCTGCTCGCCGTTCGCCGCCTCGCGGATGGCGGAGGTGGCCGTGCTCATGAGGTCATCGACGCCGATCGCCGCCACGGCCTCGGCGGCCTCGCGGATGGCGTCGATGAGCAACCGCTGCCCCTCCTCGACGATCGCGCCCTCCGCATCGAGGTAGCGCATGAGGCGCAGCGTCGAGCGCTGCGAGTGGAACGGCACGGGGCTCGCACCCGGATGCGCGTCGACGACGAGCAGGTGCACGGTGTTCGAGCCGACGTCGATCACTCCGAGGCGCATGCCTCGAGCGTACGCGTGCGGCGGCCGCCGTCGGGGACGGTCGAGAGGAGATCAGAGCTGGGGTGCCTGGACTCGAACCAAGAACAACTGAACCAGAATCAGCCGTGTTGCCAATTACACCACACCCCATCAGCGCCGCATCCGGAAGCCGGAATCAGGGCTGACGCGACCCGCGAGCGGGCCGAGAAGCGAGTTTACCCTACGGCCGGAGTCACGATGTACGACACCGAGCAGAAGCCCGCGCCGAAGCACGTGGCCTCGGCCACGATGCCCATGCCGGTGCTCGTGCCGCGGTCGGAGCGCACGGTGACCGGAGCCCCGGCATCGCGCGCCTCGCTGATCGCCTCGGCCAGCCGCGTCGACGCGGGAGCGGTGTAGCCGTAATCGACCGAGCGCTCGGCGAGCAGCAGGTACGTCTCGCGGAAGTCGCGCGCGCCGCGCTCATCGACGCGCACCGACTGCAGCTGCCCGCCGCTCGTCGAGACGGTGAAGCTCGGCGCGAGGAAGAGCGCGCCGTTCGGCTCGGCATCCGTCGCGATGAGCACGAGCCGGTAGTCGAGCCCCGTGGCATGCGGGCCGACCGCGACCGAGCCGGTGTCGGGCAGCCCGATCGAGGCCGCGTCGACCGGCGGCGCGCTGAGGTCGATGCGCGGCGTGCGGGCGGCCTCGATGTACGCGAGGCCCTCCTCGCTGAACACCGACCAGTTGAGATCGGTCACCTGGTCGGTCTGCGCCGGCCCCGGCTCCGCGGTCAGTCGCGGCACGGCCAGCACGCCGAAGACACCGACGCCCAGGATGATCGCTCCGAGGATCATCGCCGGCAGCCAGCGAACCCACTCGGGTCGGTGCGGGTGCAGGTCGGTCACGCGACTAGCGTAGAGGGGTGCCCGATGCTCGACCCCGCCGCTCTGCACAGGGCCGACGGCTCGCTGTCGCCCTCACGACCGCGGGCCTCGCGCTCGTCGCGCTCGCGGCCGCCATCGTGCTGGCCCGCTGGTGGCGCGGCACCGAGGCCGGCGAGGCGTTCCTCGCCGCCTTCCCGGGCACGGTGCCCCCGCCGCCCGGAACCCCCGAGGGCTTCCCCGCCTGGCTCAACTGGACCCACGCCCTCAACACCTTCTTCCTGCTGTTCATCGTCAGCTCGGCGCTGCACCTGCGCGCGAAGGCCCGCCCGCCGGCCCTCGTCACGCGGCGCGCTACGCGGCTCTGGCCGGTGAACCCCGCCCGCCCGCCGAAGCGGCTGGGCCTGCACACCTGGTGGCACCTCGTGGTCGTCACCCTGTGGGTCGCGACGGGCCTCGTCTACGTCGTGCTGCTGCTCGTGAGCGGGCAGTGGGCGCGCCTGCTGCCGACCGAGTGGGAGACGCTGCCGAACGCCGTCTCGGCGGGCATCCAGTACCTCTCACTCGACTGGCCCGCACACGACAGCTGGATCACCTACAACGCCCTGCAGGAGGTGGTCTACAGCGTCACCGTGTTCATCGCGGCACCGCTCGCGCTCGCCACCGGGCTGCGCCTCTCGCCCGTGTGGCCCGACCGGTGGATGCGCGAGCACGGGCCGCTCAGCGACGCCTGGGCCCGCCGCACCCACGCGCTCGTGCTCTGGTACTACCTGGCGTTCACGGCCGTGCACGTCGGGCTCGTGCTGCTGACCGGCGCCCGCAAGAACCTCAACGCGATGTACACCGGGGTCGACGACGCCGAGAGCTGGGTGGGCGCGATCGTGTTCGCCGGCTCCGTCGTCGTCATGGCCGTGGCGTGGGTTCTGCTGCGCCCGCCGGCCCAGACCGCGATCGCCGAGCGGGTCGCCGACGTGCGGCGCATGCCCGCGCCTCCCCGCTGACCGCGCGCGAGCGCGGCCGAGAGATCAGAGGCTCGCGCGCAGGGCCCGCAGGCGTGCGAGCGTCGAGTCGCGGCCGAGCAGCTCCATCGACTCGAACAGCGGCGGGCTGACGCGACGGCCCGACACCGCGACCCGCAGTGCACCGAAGGCCGTGCGGGGCTTCAGGCCGAGCCCGTCGATGAGGGCGGCACGCAGGGCCTCCTCGATGGCAGCGGGGGTGAAGTCGGCGAGCGCCTTGAGCGCCGCGACCCCCGCGTCGAGCACGGCGGCCGCGTCGGCGTCGAGCGAGGCGCGAGCATCCGCCTCGATCTCAAGCTCGTCATCGGCCGTGAACAGAAAGCCGACCATGCCGGGCACCTCGCCGAGCAGGCTCACGCGCTCCTGCACGAGCGGCGCGGCGGCCGCCAGCAGCGCCCGCTCGCTGGGGCGGGGCACGTCGTTGAACAGTCCGGCACCCGAGCAGTACGGGATGCTGCGCTCGACGAACTCGTCGAGCGACAGCCGCCGCACGTGGTCGCCGTTGATGGCCTCGGCCTTCTTCACGTCGAACCGCGCCGGGTTGGGGTTGACGTTCGCGACGTCGAACGCGGCCGTCATCTCGTCCATGGTGAAGACGTCGCGGTCGGGCGCGAGCGACCAGCCCAGCAGCGACAGGTAGTTGAGCAGCCCCTCGGGGATGAACCCGCGGTCGCGGTGGTGGAACAGGTTCGACTCGGGGTCGCGCTTGCTGAGCTTCTTGTTGCCCTCGCCCATGACGTACGGCAGGTGGCCGAACTGCGGGATGTGCGTGGCCACGCCGATCTCGATGAGCGCGTGGTAGAGCGCGATCTGCCGGGGCGTCGACGACAGCAGGTCCTCCCCGCGCAGCACGTGCGTGATGCCCATGAGGGCGTCGTCGACCGGGTTGACGAAGGTGTACAGCGGCTGGCCGTTGGGCCGCACGACGACGAAGTCGACGAAGCTGCCCGCGGGGAAGGTGATCTCGCCGCGCACCAGGTCGGTGAAGCTGAGATCGCTGTCGGGCACGCGCAGGCGCAGGGCCGGCTCGCGGCCCTCGGCGCGGTACGCGGCCTTCTGCGCCTCGGTCAGCTCGCGCTCCCAGTTGTCGTAGCCCTGCTTGGGGTCGCGACCGAGCTCGAGGTTCTTCGCCTCGATCTCCTCCGGGGTCAGGAAGCTCTCGTACAGGTGCCCGCTGGCCCGCAACCGCTCGATGATGTCGGCGTAGATCGGCCCGCGCTGCGACTGCCGGTACGGCGGGTGCGGACCGCCCGTCTCGACGCCCTCGTCCCAGGTGATGCCGAGCCAGCGCAGCGCATCGAGCAGCTGGTGGTAGCTCTCTTCGCTGTCGCGCGCCTGATCGGTGTCTTCGATGCGGAAGACCATCGTGCCGCCCGTGTGCTTCGCGTAGGCCCAGTTAAACAGGGCGGTGCGGATCAGCCCGACGTGCGGGGTTCCGGTGGGCGAAGGGCAGAACCGCACGCGCACGTCGGCGCCGGTCGCGGTCGAGAAGGCGGGGCTCGTCACAGCGTTCGAGTCTAGGCGGTGGCGGATGCGCGCTCGCCGCGCCCGCCCGCCCGAGCCCTTCGGCTCAGCAGCGGTAGAACCCGGCCACTGTCGGCAGCAGCGCTCCGAAGCCGCCGAGCAGCACGAGCGCGTCGGGGTTCTGGGTGGTCAAGGCGGAGTGCGCCGGGGTCGGAACGCATCCCGGGGTGCTCGTGAAGAGGGGCGCACCGAGGGCTCCCGCCGCCGCTCCACCCGAGAGCGCATCGGCGAAACCGGTTCCCGTCGCGACGAACCCATTCGCCGCGTTGGGGAAGTGCGCTGACGCGATCAGCGACGCCGTGGTGTAGCGATCCGCCCCGGCGTAGCGTTGAACGGCGAACCCGGCGTCTCGGAGCGATGACTCGATTCCCGCGCTGACGGCTCCCGTTCCTCCGGCAATGACGACCCGCGTTGCGCCAAGCTGATCGATGAGCGCGAGGGTGTCCTCGTCGATCTGCGGCAGTGTTCCATTGACAAGGACAACCGGAGCATTGACCGACGCCGCCGCGGGGCCCGCCGCCAGGGCATCAGCGAAACCTGACCCGGTGGCCAGGTAGACGGCGCTCGCCCCGGTCTCGCCATAAGCGTCAAGCGCGAGAGCGCGCGACGTGGCGTACCGGTTTGGCCCAAACACTCTGTTGACGAGCGGGGTGACCGAACGCAGTGTCGTGACCACGGAATCCGAGATCACTCCGGGGCCGCCTGCGACAACGATGCGGTCGGGGCCGAGACGTCGCAACTCGGCGAGGATCACGTCGGGCACCGAGGTCGGGCCCACGAGCAGCAATGGACCGTTGGCGGCACCGGCGAGCGCGGCCGCAGCAAGGGCGTCGGGGAAGTTGGCTCCCGACGCGACGTAGACCGTGCTCGCACCTCCCGGGAAGGCGCGCGTCGAAATGAGTGCCGAGGTCGAATAGCGGTCGCTGCCGGCAATTCGTGTCACCGCGCCGGGCGGCGTCGGCGGAGCCGATGCGTATCGACCGAAGTTCTGGGTGTAGTAAACGCGACCGCTCGGGTGCATGGCCACGCCGATGCCGATGTCCGTGTTGTTCGACAAAAGGTTTGCCCGGTGTCCGGGCGAGCCGGCCCACGCAGCCACAACGTTGCTCGGGCTGTAGCCAGCCGCGACGTTCTCGCTCGCACGGCTCCAGCCGGCGGGGTACATCGCGGTGAAGTTCGGGCGGTGTGACATCGTCAGAGCCCGCGCTTGCTGCACCGACCAGTCTTGCGCGATCTCGTTGAGCGCGTTGTTGAGGCGCAGCGGCGGCAGCCCATTCTGGGCCCGCAGCTGATTGGTCTGCTGGAGGATCAGGGCGCGCTCGCTCGCGAAGTCGCCCGTCGCGGGGGCGAGCGTGGTCGCGGCGCTCAGGTCGCCGGGCTGCTGCTCGTCGAGCTCGATGCCGCCCGGCTGCGGAACACCGTCAGCCGAGGCTGCCACCGAGATCGCACCCGCGGCGCCCGCCTGCTGGTCGACGCCGGCTGCTGTCGCGCTCAGGGGCGGAACAGCAAGCACGGCGCCGACGACAGCGGCGATGACGAAATGCGCCTTCACGGTTCCCCCCGAACCTGGTGCAAGCCACCGCCGTTCCCCCCGGACCGACGGCCGTCGCGACCCCCTGTCGTGACGTGGGTTCAGTGTATGTACACAGCCCGCCCACACCGATACCCCCCGATCGGGGGTGCAGGAGACTCACAGCACGCGCTCAGCGGCGTGGCGTGACGAGCGTGGCGACGGTCACCGCCGCCACGAGCGCGAGCGTCACGAACGACAGGCCGCTGTAGCCGAGGCCCGCGAGCACGACCCCGGCGAGCGCGCCGCCGACGGCGCCCGACGCGCTCATCACGAGATCGCTGCGACCCTGCACGATCGGGCGCCGATCAGGGGCGGCCGCGTCGGTCAGCAGGGCCGAGCCCGCGACCGTTCCGGCGCTCCAGCCGAGGCCGAGGAAGATGAGCCCGGCGACCACCCAGCCCTCGCTCTCGGCGCCGAGACCCGTCATGAGCAGGCTCGCGGCGAGCATCCCCTGCCCCAGCAGGATGGTCGGCCGTCGACCGAGACGGTCGGCGAGCACACCGAAGACCGGCGACAGCGCGTACATGCCCGCGATGTGCAGGCTGATCGTGAAGCCGACGATGACGAGGCTCGCCCCGTGCGCCGTCAGGTGCACAGGGGTCATCGCCATCACCGACACCATCGTCGCGTGGCTGAAGGCCACCGCCATCATCGCCAGTCGGATGCTCGGCGCATGGTCGACGGCCGTGTCGCTCGGCCGCGCCGTGCCGAGGCGCTCGCCCGCCGCGACCTGCTCGGCCCGCCAGACCGCGGCGAGCCGCAGTGGATCCGGCCGCAGCGCGACGAGATACAGCACCGCCGCGAGCGACTGCGCGACGACCGTGAAGAGAAACGGCCCGCTGAGGTCGGGCAGACCGAGATACGCGCCGAGCGCCTCCCCCGGCCCGATCAAGTTCGGCCCGGAGACTGCGCCGACCGTCGTGGCCCACACGACGAGCGAGAGGTCGCGGCCGCGGGTGGCCGGGGCGGCGAGGTCGGCCGCGGCGAACCGCGACTGCAGGTTGACCGCCGTGCCCGATCCGATCATCAGGATGCCCAGCAGTAGCAGCGCGAAGCTCGACAGCCCCGCCGCGAGCATCGCAACCAAGGCGCCGGCGGCGGCGGTGAGCGCGCCCGTGGCCAGCGCGGGCGCCCGACCGGCCCGACGGGCGAGTCGTGCGAGCGGGATCGCCGCTAGGGCGGCGCCGAGCGTGACCGCCGTCGCCGCCATGCCGCTGAACGCGGGTGAGCCCGAGATCTCGGCCGCGAGGATGGCGCCGATCGAGAGGGTGGCGCCCATGCCGAGGCCGGCGAGCACCTGGCCGATCATGAGCACGGTGCGGGTGCGCCGCTGCACCGCCGCAACGGCTTCTGCCGTCAGGGGCAGGGTGGCGGACTGCAACGGGGTGGTGCTCACGGCTCCATCATCCTCCCGCCGGGGGAAGGTGCCTAGTCGACGCGGTCGTCGCGGTTCTTCGCGGGGTTGCGCAGCACGCCGAGGCCCTCGATGTGGATCTCGACGGTCTGACCGTCGACGAAGCCGCCGAGACCGTCGGGCGTGCCGGTCATGATGATGTCGCCCGGCAGCAGCGTCCACGCATCGCTGACGAACTCGATGATCTCGGGAACCTTCGTGATCATGTCGCGCGTGTTGCCCTTGCGCCGCGGCTCGCCGTCGACGAAGGTCTCGATCTCGAGGGCCGACGGGTCGAGCTCGGTCTCGATGAAGGGCCCGATCGGCGCGAACGAGTCGAAGCCCTTCGCCCGGGCCCACTGCCCGTCGGCGAACATGACGTCGCGGGCCGAGACATCGTTGCCGATCGTGAAGCCGAAGACGTAGTCGCGCCAGTCGGCCGCCTTCACCCGCTTGGCGATCTTGCCGATCACGACCACGAGCTCGCCCTCGTGGGTGATGCGACCGTCGACCGGCGGGATGATGATCGGCTCGTCGGGGCCGATCACCGCGGTGTTCGGCTTGAGGAAGATGAGCGGGTTGTCGGGCACCTCGTACTGCATGGTCGCGACGTGCGCCGCATAGTTCATGCCGATGCACACGACCTTCGAGCGCGGGATGACCGGCGCGAGCAGGCGCACATCGGCGAGCTTCACCCGCTCGCCGGTGGTGTCGTACCCGTGGAACATCGGGTCGCCCGCGAGCACGACGAGCTCGTCGTCGTCGACGATGCCGAACTGCGGATCACCGCCGGCACTGAATCGCGCGATCTTCACCTGTTCAGCCTAACTGCACTACGTCAGCGCGGGGTGACGACGTAGGTCGCCGTGACGACACCGTCGGCGTCGGTCGCCACCGAGAGGTCCACCCGGAACGCCGTGCCGGTGAAGGCGCCGTAGCCGCTCGCGGCGTCGGCCGAGACTCCCGAGCCGGTGAAGCCGGCGGCCTCGAGCGCTGCGGCGGCATCCGCGAAGGCGAGACCGCCGTCGAGACGCGTGCGCACCACCCAGCCCGACCCCTGCGGGCCGGCGCCACCGCCGAGCACCTCGCCGGTCAGCGGAACCTCGGTCGGGAAGCTCGCGGGCACCGTGCCGTCGGCGGTCAGCTCGACCCCGCCGAGCACCTCGTCGACAAGCCCGCGGATCTGCTCGTCGATGCCGCCGACCAGCTGGTCGACACCCTGCTGCACGAGACCCTCGACGATGTTGTCGATCGGGGTTCCCGTGCTGCATGCGGAGGTGCCCGCGACGAGCGCGAGGCTGAGGGCGGCGACGGCGAGCGGACGGCGGGCGATCATCGGATGCTCCTCTCGGGGGCCCCTCCGTGCCGAGCCCCACGGGCTGCGGCGCGGAGGTGCACGTCAGGCGTTCTGCTTCTTCAGGCGCGAGGTGGCGCGGGCGCGCAGGGTCTGGTCGAGCTCGACCTTGCGGATGCGCACCGTCTCGGGGGTGACCTCGACGCACTCGTCCTCGCGCGCGAACTCGAGGCACTCCTCGAGAGTCAGCTGACGAGGAGGCGTGAGGCGCTCGAGCTCCTCCGCTGTCGACGAGCGGATGTTGTTGAGCTTCTTCTCCTTGGTGATGTTGACGTCCATGTCGTCGGCACGCGAGTTCTCACCCACCACCATGCCCTCGTAAACCTCGTCCGTGGGCTTGACGAAGAAGGTCATGCGCTCCTGCAGCGCCATCATCGCGTTGCTCGTCACGACGCCGGCGCGGTCGGCCACGATCGAGCCGTTGTTGCGGGCGACGATGCTGCCCGCCCACGGCTCGTAGCCGTGCGCGATGGCGTTGGCGATGCCGGTGCCGCGGGTCGTGGTGAGGAACTCGGTACGGAAGCCGATGAGGCCGCGGCTCGGCACGACGAACTCCATGCGCACCCAGCCGGTGCCGTGGTTGGTCATGCCCTCCATGCGGCCGCGACGGGCGGCGAGCAGCTGCGTGATCGCGCCGAGGTACTCCTCCGGCGCGTCGATCGTGAGGTGCTCGAAGGGCTCGTGCAGCTTGCCGTCGATGGTCTTGGTGACCACCTGGGGCTTGCCGACCGTGAGCTCGAAGCCCTCGCGGCGCATGTTCTCGACGAGGATCGCGAGGGCCAGCTCGCCGCGGCCCTGCACCTCCCAGGCGTCGGGGCGCCCGATGTCGACCACGCGGATCGAGACGTTGCCGATGAGCTCGCGGTCGAGCCGGTCTTTGACCATGCGCGCCGTGAGCTTATGCCCCTTGACCTTGCCGACGAGCGGCGAGGTGTTCGTGCCGATCGTCATCGAGATGGCCGGCTCGTCGACGGTGATGGCCGGCAGCGGCCGGATGTCGTCGAGGTCGGCGATGGTCTCGCCGATCGTGATGTCCTCGATGCCCGCGATGGCGACGATGTCGCCGGCCATGGCCGACTCGGCGGGGTAGCGCTCAAGGGCGCGGGTCTTCAGCAGCTCGGTGATGCGCATCTGGCTGTGTGTGCCGTCGTGGCGCACCCAGGCGACCTGCTGACCCTTCTTGAGGGTGCCGTTGAAGATGCGCAGCAGCGCGATGCGGCCGAGGAACGGGCTCGCGTCGAGGTTCGTGACGTGCGCCTGCAGGGGGTGCTCGTCGTCGTAGGTCGGCGCGGGGATGTGCGACAGGATCGCCTCGAACAGCGGCTCGAGGTCGTCGTTGTCGGGCAGTTGCCCATCGGCCGGCCGGGTGCGGCTCGCGGCGCCCGCGCGGCCAGAGGCGTAGATGACCGGCAGATCGAGGATCGCGTCGACATCGAGGTCGGGCACCTCGTCCTGCAGGTCGCTCGCCAACCCGAGCAGCAGGTCGTGGGTCTCCTCCTCGACGGCCTCGATGCGGGCATCCGGGCGATCGGTCTTGTTGACCAGCAGGATGACCGGCAGCTTCGCCGCGAGCGCCTTGCGCAGCACGAAGCGGGTCTGCGGCAGCGGGCCCTCGCTCGCGTCGACGAGCAGCACGACGCCGTCGACCATGCTGAGGCCGCGCTCGACCTCACCGCCGAAGTCGGCGTGACCGGGGGTGTCGATCACGTTGATCGTGATCTCCTGCCCGCCGGCGTGCGTGCCGGTGTAGGTCACCGCCGTGTTCTTGGCGAGGATCGTGATGCCCTTCTCGCGCTCGAGGTCGTTCGAGTCCATCGCGCGCTCCTCGATGTGAGCGTGCGCGGCGAACGACCCCGTCTGGCGGAGCATGGCGTCGACCAGGGTCGTCTTGCCGTGGTCGACGTGGGCGACGATCGCCACATTGCGCAGGTCGGTGCGGGTGGCGAGGGCCATGAGCTATTCCTTGGTGGCTGCGCGCTGCTCTCGGCGCTCCCGCTGCGCCACCGGATCGGGCAGGGGAACAGCGGCGATGAGGCGCTGAGTGTAGGGGTCTTGGGGGTTGCGCAGAATCTGATCACGCGAACCCTGCTCGACCAGTCTACCCCGGTGCATGACCGCGATCCGGTGCGCGAGCATGTCGACGACGGCGAGGTCGTGGCTGATGAAGAGGCAGGCGAACTGCAGCTTGCTCTGCAGGTCTTGCAGCAGGTCGAGGAATCTCGCCTGCACCGAGACGTCGAGCGCGCTCGTCGGCTCGTCTGCCACGAGCAGCTCGGGCGCGAGCGCGAGGGCGCGGGCGATGCCGACACGCTGGCGCTGACCGCCCGAGAGTTCGTGGGGGTAGCGGTTGCGGTAGCTGGCGGGCAGCTCGACCTGGCTCAGCAGCTCTTCGACGCGCTTGTCGAGCTCCTTGCCCTGGGCTTCCTTGGCAAGCAGCAGCGGCTCGCCGATGCTCTCGCCGATCGGCATGCGCGGGTTGAGGCTCGATCCCGGGTCCTGGAACACGATGCCAGCCTTGCGGCGCAGCGGCCGCAGCTCTTTCATCGATGCCTTCGAGATGTCGATGCCGGCAGAGACCAGGCGGCCGTACTTGATCGGCAGCAGGCCCACGGCGGCACGACCGAGCGTCGTCTTGCCCGACCCCGACTCGCCGACGAGGCCCACGATCTCGCCCGGGTAAACGTCGAGGGTGATGTCGTCGGCGGCGAGGAAGGCCGGCACCCGTCCGCGCTTCGGGTACTCGATCGAGACGTCCTGGAACGAGAGCACGGGCTCTGCCGTGGGCTTCGCGGTCGCGGTCGCAACCTCGGAGATGTCGAGGCCCAGGTGCGGCACGGCGGCGAGCAGCGACTGCGTGTAGGGGTGCTGCGGGCGCTGGAAGATGTCGAGGGCAGTGCCCTGCTCGACGGCGACGCCGTCTTTCATCACCATGATCGAGTCAGCCAGGTCGGCGACGACGCCCATGTCGTGCGTGATGAGCACGATGGCCGAGTCGAGCCGCGTGCGCAGGTTGCGCAGCAGCTCGAGAATCTCTGCCTGCACCGTGACATCGAGAGCGGTGGTCGGCTCGTCGGCAATGAGCAGCACGGGATCGCACGAGATGGCCTGCGCGATCATCGCGCGCTGCCGCTGCCCGCCCGACAGCTGGTGGGGGAACTTGTGGAAGGCCGTCGCCGGGTCGGGCATGTCGACCTTCTCGAGCAGCTCGATCGCGCGCTCCTTCGCCTGCGCCGGCGTGAGGTCGTAGTGCGTGCGCAGCGTCTCGACGATCTGGAAGCCGACGGTGTAGACGGGGTTCAGGGCCGTCATCGGCTCCTGGAAGATCACGGCGATCTGCTGGCCGCGCACCCGGCGCAGCTCGCGCTTGTCGAGCTCGCCGATCTCGCGGCCGAGCAGCTTGATCGACCCGGTGACGCGCGCGGTCGGCGGCAGGAGGCCGAGCAGGGCCATCGAGCTCGACGACTTGCCCGAGCCCGACTCGCCCACGATGGCCATAACCTCGCCCCGCTTGACGGTGTAGTCGAGGCCCACGGCCGCCGGGTAGAACTCGCCGTCGACCCAGAAGTCGACGCCGAGGCCCGAGACCTCCAGAACGGTCTCGACGGCGGTGGAGGTGGTGCTGCTCACGGGAGGTCCTTCCGTGCGGTGGTGGGGCGGGCGTCTGCGAAGCTGGAGCCATGCGCTTCCAGCCAGCGAGCTTCCGCCCCGCTTTCGGTCGAGCTCTGACGATCGTCATCGCGGTGATCGCCGTGGGCGCCCTCGCGGGCTACCTCGTCGCGGGCGACGTGCTTGGTCTGCTGCGATCGGGCTGGTGGCTGCTGCTCATGGCCGCAGTCGTGTGGGCGCTGTTCTGGATGCCCGCGGTCGAGGTGCTCGAGCACGCGGTGATCATCCGCAACCCCCTGAGCACCTGGACGGTTCCCTGGCCCGCCATCCAGCGCATCGACACCAAGTGGGCACTGACGCTGTTCACCGAGCGCGGCCGCATCGAGGCGTGGGCCGCTCCCGCATCGGGTCGCTACACGGTGTTCACCCTCGGCCCGAATGACACCAAGGTGAGCGAGTCGGCGCGGGTGGCCGGAGCGATCCGCCCCGGCGACACGCTCTCGAGCGAGAGCGGTGCCGCCGCGAACCACATCCGCCGCCACTGGGAGCAGCTGCGCGACGACGGGCTGCTCGACGGGGGCGTCGAGCCGGGCACGCTGCGTCGCACGCCGAACACGCGCACCATCGTGCTGCTCGGCGCGCTGCTCGCGGCGAGCCTGCTCGGCCTCGCGTTCTAGCACGGTCAGGCCCATGGGCTAGCTGTCCCGCTTCGGGTCACGGGCCGCGTCGTAGCCGCCGCCGCGCGGCCGCTGCTGCTTGCCGTCGTGCACGTCGCTCGCGAAGCCGACGGTCGACGGGCCATCAGTCTTGGGCTTGACCAGCGCGCGGGCGCTCGGCATGCGCTTCTGACGCGGGTCGAAGGCATCGCGCAGGCCATCGCCGATGAAGTTGATGCACAGCGCGATCGCGATGATGAACACGCCGGGCCACCAGAACAGCCAAGGCCGCGTCGCGAAGGCCGACTGGTTCTCGCTGATGATCTTGCCGAGCGAGGTGTCGGGTGCCTGCACGCCGTAGCCGAGGAAGCTCAGGGCCGTCTCGAGCAGGATCGCCGCCGCCATGAGCAGCGTCGTGTTGACGATGATGACGCCGATCGCGTTCGGGAGGATGTGCTTGAAGATGATGCGGCGATCACTCGCGCCTGCGACACGCGCCGCATCGACGAACTCGCGCTCGCGCAGGCTCAGCACCTCGGCGCGCACGAGTCGGGCGAGGCCCGTCCAGGTGAAGAGGCCGATGATGATCGCCAGCACGAATGCGCCGAGGCGACCGAACGCGACGCCCAGCACGGCGCCGATCACGATGAGCGGGATCGTGATGATGATGTCGGTGAACCGCATCAGCACCGAGTCGACCCAGCCGCGGTAGTAGCCCGAGACGGCGCCCATGATGGTGCCGATGGTCGTGGCGATGAGGCCGACGATCACCATGATGACGATCGACTGCTGCGTGCCGCGCATGACGACCGCGAAGATGTCGCGGCCGATCTCGTCCTGTCCGAAGGGATGCGCGCCGAGCGTGACCCCGGCGCCGCCGAGCCACTCGGGCACCAGGCTGAGGGTGGGCGCGCCGCCCTCCTGGGCGGGCGGGATATCCGTCCACGACCACTGCCACCAGCCGGGCGTCTTGATCTGGATTCCGAACAGCGAGAAGTCGAAGCCGACCGCCGAGAAGGCGAGCACGACGATGAACGCGAGGGTCACCATCGAGATGACGGCGCCCTTGTGGCGGAAGAACCGCCGACGGACGATCTGGCCCTGCGAGAGGCCCTCGACCTCCTTGTTGGCGATGTTGTTCTCGGCGTCGGTGACGCCGCCGACGGGTGCGGTGCTCTTGCTCATCAGCTGACTCGGATTCGGGGGTCGAGGGAGGCGTAGACGAGGTCGGCGATGAGGTTGAACACGATCGCCAGACCGCCGACGACGACGAAGAAGGCCATGACGGGGTTGGGATCGACCGCGTTCAGGCCGTCCTGGAACAGGCGTCCCATGCCCGTCCAGCCGAAGACCGTCTCGGTGATCACCGCGCCGCCGACGATGCCGCCGATGTCGAAGGCGACGATCGTCGCGATCGGGATCAGTGCGTTGCGGAAGGCGTGCCGCACGATGACCGTGCGCTCGGGAAGGCCCTTGGCACGCGCGGTGCGGATGTAGTCCTGGTTCATGACCTCGAGCAGGCTCGCCCGCGAGTAGCGCGTGTAGGTGGCGAACGAGATGAGGATCAGCGCCATGGTCGGCAGCAGGAGGTGCGTGTAGATGTCGACGCCCTGCACCCACAGCGAACCCTCGAGGTTCGGCGTGGACGATCCGATGGTCGCGATCGGTCGACCGCGGATGCGGCCCGAGCTGGCGTAGTCGTCCCAGACCATCATGAAGCGGTCGAGGGCGATCGCGCCGGCGGTGAAGAAGCCCGTGAAGGCGGCGACCCGCATGACGGGGCCCTTGTCGACGCCGCCCATGAACCACCCGATGCCCATGCTGACGAGCACGGTGGCGACGGCGAGGGCGACGAGCATCCACCACTCGGTGATCGAGTAGGAGATGCCGTACTGGAACGGGAAGTAGAGCGCGATGCCGACACCGGCCACCGTGAGGGCGGCGTAGAGGGTGCGGCGGTTCTTGAGGCCGGTGATGAGCGCGGTGAAGCCGATCGCGGCGCCGATGCCGATGATCGCCACGCCGACGATCGACAGGCCCGGGTAGGTGAACCAGTCGATCAGGTTCATGATCACGAGCATCGTCGTCGTGGCTCCCGCGGCGATCGCGAAGGTGATCGCCTTGCGGCGCAGCGTGCCCGGGATGATCGAGGCCCAGAGCAGGCCGCCTGCGAGGGCGAGACCCGCGATGAGCCAGGCCGGCAGCTGCGGATCGTCCTCCAGGAAGTCGTTGAAGCCGATGGCGACGAACTGCTTGAGCAGCACCGCGACCCAGAAGACGGGCAGCGAGAAGAAGAGGAAGGAGATGAAGGTGACGGTGTAGTCGTAGCCCGAGTACTGCCGCAGCGCGGTCGTGATGCCCACCGTGAGGCCGAGGATGATCGCGACCACCGTGGCGATGGTGACGAGCTGCAGGGTCGACCCGAGCGCCTGCTCGAGCAGGGCGTTGACGTCACGGCCCTGGACGGTGACACCGAAGTTGCCGCCCAGAACACCGGGGGTGCCGGCGGCGGGGTCGCCGAAGAGCCAGAGGAAGTACCGCAGCGGCGGGATGACGTCGAGACGCAGCATCTTGATGCGCGACTCGATCAGCTGCTCCTTGTTCGGAGCGTTGCTGGCCCGAAGGTCTTCGAGAGGGTCGCCGGAGAGGGCGACGAGGTTGTACACGAGGAACGTGGCCGCGAGGAGCACGAACACGGAGGCGATGAGTCGCCGGATGACGAATGCTGCCATGGGAGTGGCGCCTTACCAATCTGTGAGCAGGGGTGCGCTCAGTGGTGGGCGCTGGGGTCGCAGGTGCGACCCCAGCGCC
>OFDN01000328.1_pt1 | contig 41109 bp, 27 predicted proteins | sample 1520971 | NCBI WGS metagenome assembly OFDN01 (sample SAMEA94257418, study PRJEB24077) | hot springs metagenome | biome: Aquatic biome; feature: Geographical feature; material: Water | place: India | collected 2012-06-12 | depth 5 m | reverse complement strand
TAAGCAGCGCATTGCGCTGCTTATTTTTTGATTTTTTCCCATCCCGAGCGAAGCTTTTCGTTCCCTGAGCGCTGTCCTGAGCTTGTCGAAGGGCGGAGCATGAAAAAAAGCGTAGCGTATTTTTCATGCGGAGTCGAAGGGCGGTCCCAATCCGTGGCCAAACCCCCTCTTACGTTGCACTGAGCGAAGGGCAGTCCCAATCCGTGGCCCGCTATCATCCAAGAACCATCCCTCGATATACTCGCTACTCGAGCACTCGGGAACCTCCATATCCAAGAACCAAGAACCAAGAACTAAAATCTTCTAGCTTTGCACCATGAAACAAGTGAAGTTTACCGACCTGGGAAGAATGGATTACAAGGAGTGTTGGGATTTGCAAGAACGCATCTTCGGAAATACTTGTGACATCAAACTCGAAAACCGTCGCAGAACAGACGGAATACAAACTCCTACGATTGATGAATTGCTTTTCGTAGAACATCCTCACGTTTACACTCTTGGAAAAAGTGGCGATATCGCCAACTTGTTACTGGATGAGGAGGGACTGAAAAAAGCGGGTGCTACATTCTATCCTATCAACCGTGGCGGTGATATCACTTATCATGGGCCGGGACAAATCGTGGGTTATCCCATCTTTGACCTTGATCATTTTTTTACAGATATCCATAAATTTTTACGCTACCTCGAAGAAGCAATCATTCAAACCCTTGCAGAATACGGCATTGAAGCAGGGCGCATCGAAGGTCTCACCGGTGTTTGGCTTGATTGGAATGATGAAAGGAAGGCGCGTAAAATAGCTGCACTAGGCGTTAAATGCAGTCGATGGGTCACTATGCATGGTTTTGCATTCAATGTTAATTCTGATTTATCTTATTTCAAGAATATCATCCCCTGCGGAATCGATGATAAAGAAGTGGCAAGCATGCACACAGAGTTGGGTCGCACTATAGATATCGAAGAAGTAAAAACCGTTCTTCGTAAAAAATTGGCTGATCTTTTTGAATATGTGGAAGCATAAAAAAACCGCCTCACTTGCGTGAGACGGTTTACTCAATCAAATATCAAATTAAACTTTCGCTAATTCGCCTTTCAAGAAAATAATTGCTGGAATAGCTACTGCATCTTCGTTGCGCAATTCCGCAAGATCAATGCTCAACCAGTCACCAAGGTGGTTCAAATAGAACGTACGCTCGATGCGGTTGCTTCCTTTTGACCACATTTCAATGATCGTATCACACTTCTCACCCATCAACTTTTTGCAAAGTTCCATGCGGATTTGTGAACGCTTGTGATCGTCTTCGTTGCGAATCAATAGTACCGCAACTCTGTTGTCACCACCAGTCCAACCCACAAGCTCATTGTGATTCATTTCTGGGAATACATGGTGCCAACATAACATTTTGCTATTCTCATTGATTTGTTGTCTCCAACGGATAGCAAGGCCTTCATACTGTGCTTCGGAATAAAGAATCGGAATGCGATTTACAATTTTCTCAGCAACTGATTTGGTCGTTGCACGAATTTCTGCAATATTGTTTTCGATCAATGAGATGGTATTCTCAATAGATTTTTCAAATGAATTGTCGATGAGTCCATAAGCGTGAAGAACGTAGAACTGTTGAACAGCGCTGTAACCGAACATTGATCTTGGAGGATTGCCACCAGGAATAATGATGCAGTTTAAGCCCATTTCTTTTGCGAAACCTGCAATCTTACCACCGCTGGTGATACATGCGATTTCTGCACCCTTTTCGCGCGCCTCATGGAACGCTGCTACTGTTTCTTCAGTATCACCGCTATAGCTGCTGATGATCACCAATGTATTGGCATCAACAAACGCAGGCAGTACATAATCGTTGGTGCACACAATTGGAAGGGCACATGTTTCTCCAACAAGTTGAGAAACGATTTTTCCGCCGATTCCAGATCCGCCAAGACCTGAGATGACTACGTTGTTAAATTTCTTCGATGGAATGTTGAACTGAGCGGCACGACCGATCGCCAAGGCTTCGCGCAGATGTTGTGGAAAAGCTTCTACTAATGCTTTCATTTTTTGTTATTTATGGCGCAAATATACTCTTTTAACCCCTCTACCAAAAGGTTAGTGTAAAAAATACACTTTCTACTTCGCTGGAAAAGGCGAGCTACAGCTCGCCTCTGCGCCATATCGGCTTCTCCTTTCTCCTTTCTCCGCTTCTCCGCTTCTCCCTTCTCCGCTTCTCCTTTCTCCGCTTCTCCGCTTCTCCTTTCTCCGCTTCTCCCTTCTCCTATTTCACTCTCGCCAACGTGCTCGCTACTCCTTCGTATTGTTTCAATTCGATCTTTACGGATCCGACCATTAGTTTGGCTTGTGCTAGGATAGGCAGGTGGTTCATGTCGTCGGTTACCCAAACGCTGAGGTCTTCTTCTTTTTTGAATACACGTCCTTTTTGAACGACAGGGGCAAATCGAATACAGTTGAAAGTACCCGCATCTACTTTGATGGTTTCTTTACCGAGATACTTCATTTTGAGGGGAAATACCTCACCGTCGACAACAGTCATGATCGTAATGATGTCGCCTTTTTTCTTACCTGAATAGTCTAATGTTCTCGAATAGAAGTATGCACTAATCATATCCTGCACGAAGTCAGGGGTAGCGTAAGCATTCTTCTTTTCATCTACATATGCGCGCTTGTCAGGATGGAAAGTATAGTCTTGATTGATTTTATAACCGCCCTCGTCTGTGTTACGAATGAATCGGTATGGGAAGATACCTTCCTTATCAATGTAGGTCTCATAGTGGTCGCGTACTTTAAAGAACCAGTCGAAAGAACCAAGGCTTTTACCTGTTCCAACTACGTGGTAGGCCTGACGGCCACCGAATGTGTATTTAGATTCTTCTACGGAAATGGTAGCTTCACCAGCATTGATCATTCCGTAGTGGATACGATAAGTCACTTTTTCTCCCGCACGGAACGCATTGTTCACTACACTGCGGTAGCCCAAAGAAGGCAAGTTGTTGATGTTGACTTTAGGAGGTTTGTTGGTCTGACCATTAGCAAAGCCTACACTTAAAATCAGGGCGAAAATTATAATGATCTGTTTCATGTTTTCCCACTTTTCAAGAAGCTTGCCAATTTCGGAGCGAGCCTCAATCTATTGTTGCAATGCACTTCAATTCGATCGCAATCGGGGTGGGGAGAGAGTTAATTTCTACGGTTGTTCTGCAAGGCTGAGCATCTTTGAAATACTCGGCGTATAGCCTGTTGTACGTATGAAAGTCGCGCTTCATATTTACTAGGAAAACAGTCACATCTACCAAGTTTTCCCATTTACTTCCACTGGCTTCTAAAATTGCTTTAACATTTTGAAATACGCTGTGGCACTGCGCTTCAAAATCAAACTCTAAAAAATTTCCATTCTTATCCAACTTCAATCCTGGAACGCCGCTGTCGGTGGCATCGCTTCCTGCTACACGCGGACCAACGCCAGAAAGGAATAATAAATTGCCCACACGACGAGCGTGTGGATATGCGCCAACGGGCTTAGGTGCTTTATCGGTAGATATTTTTGAATCAGACATAATTAAATTTTGTACAAAGTTAGGGTTTCTACTTTACCATCGGTGGTGTAAACTTTCACACTGTAGGTGGCGGGATAAAGCATATTCACAAACAAATTGTACTCGCTTACTTCATAAGCTTCAGTTGACAATTGAAGATTATTCTCATTGTCATAAACTTCAAGCTTAATGATACCTAGACCTGTTGGAGCCGTGATAATTACGTTTTCATAGGTAGGATTCGGACTCATTTGTGTTGCCGAATTATTTATAACCTCCATTTTATTTTCACATTCAAACAGCCACTGGTAGGCATGGGGAAATTCTCTCTTCCAAAACCACTCAGAATGCTGGCCATCTGGCCAATCAATAAATTGGATGCGGTCAAAGGCGTATCCTTGATCGAGTAACAAATTATTATAATCCAACATATTCATCACTACCGAGCCGTCACCTTCTTCTGTACCACACATTTGATAGATACGCACCTTGTGATTGATTTTGTGATCAAAAATATTCTGTCTCAACTCTGGATTGACCCAGTATGCCGGAGAAAACAGCCCCACCTTATGAAATACTTCGGGATAAGTCAAATAAGCGTACAACGAAATTACGGCACCTAGAGATGATCCCAAGATCGCTGTATTTGGTCCATCCGAAAGGGTGCGGAATTCTTTATCAATTGCGGGCTTCAGCGTTTTTACAAGAAAATCAACATAAGACTTTCCTTGAGCGGTGATCTTTTCTTCGTTGTTGTCATAGGCGCAGTACTCATTGCTGCGGTTCATTCCTCCATTGTCCACGGCAACTACTATCGCTTGCGGACATTTTGAGAGACTAGTTGCAAAAGCTTCATCTACGCCCCATTCACCGGCAAAGGAAGTGGTAGCATCGAACACATTCTGTCCGTCGTGCATATACACTACGGGATATCGTTTTTGTGATGTCTCGTAATCGGATGGAAGAAGAATCCACACTCGACGATATGCATTGAGTTGTGGTATGAAGAAATTATCATCTAAAACCCGCACTTGAGGTGTAACCGTTGGCCTGCGATTGATGTCTTTCCATGTATTTATTTTTATGGAAAAATTGTTCGTTTTCACATTTCCCAGATTCCAGTTGGTCGGCGCTCCACCTACTGAGTCAAGGGCCACAGAGGCTTCAGACCCACGGTGAATGCTCAAGTACAAATCCGATGAAGGTTGAAAGTCAAAATTGAATTGCCATTTTCCATTTACTTTTTGAAAGGCAATGGTCTGAGGTATTGCCAAATCATTCGTTTGTGAAAGAACACCAAAAATGGTATCTCTCATAGGAGTGAGTTGTGGCAATGAGTCAATTTGTAATACAAATTGTGATTGCACGGAACTCATCCAGCAAAAGAAAAATAGGATTGCTGATAAAAACCGAGCGTTCATTCGGTACCTCATAAGTTGTAAATCAATTTGCCTGTGCGCTGAATATTTCCAATTTTCAAACGGTAAACATATGTTCCTGCAGGTAAATTACTTGCTGGTGCCCAATCGAGGCGCTGCTCTCCTGCGGGGAGCGTGCCATAAGCTTTCTCATAAACTTTCTGACCTTTCAAATCATATACTACCATTGAAACTTGTTCAGCTTTTTTAGTGCTGAAAGACCATGCTACATTTTCTTTGAATGGATTTGGGAATACCAATACATCTTTAGTCAATGTACCTATCGCTTCAACTCTTGCTGCTTCAATGGGGTCAAGTGAACCTGTGTAGATTCCGTTGCCGTGAGTTGCGACTGCAAGGGTTCCATCATAAGGACGGGCCTTCACCATATTGATGACTACATTTCCAATGGTTTCCGCTCCTTCCATTTCCCAAACAGTATTGTCTCCGTCAAGCACAGATGTACTGTACAATCCAGCGCTTGTTCCAGCAAAATAAATTTGTGGAGTGCTTGGATAAATCTCTACCCAATAGACTGCCGGCCCATTTCCTGTTCCATCAGCATTTTGCTCCAAGTTACCGCTGATATCTTCCCAAGTTTCACCGGCATCAGAACTGTGGAAAATGCTTCTCACACTGTAGTTTGAAAAGCTGACCATTACCTCGTCTGCATCAAGATCGTTTGCCGATACGCAAGCCGTGTATGCATTGGAAGGGAATAGATCGCTTGTTATTTCCGTGCGAGTTGGGTTGGTGTACGTTGTGTCAAGTCTGAATACTCTACCGTTGCTCGACCCATAATAAATACGATCATTGTTGATCACTGGTTGATCAAGAGTTGTGATTGCGCCAGCTGAAAGAGGAATTAAACTTTCTCCAATGTTGTCCCAAAATTCTGATGGAAGTTTATTGATGTAATCTCCCGTCACAGGAATCGAGCTTACGTTAGGTAAACGCCAAAGGGTGCGGTTACCGGCAATGAATATGTTATCGTGATTTTGGCCGTCAAGAATGAGTGGATTAATGAAAAGATATTGTGGTCCACCCATTGGGTCGATACGTTCAGTGTTAGTGAGAACACCATTTTCATCAATGGTTTTCTTATACATTCTTCCCAACTGACTGCTTGTAATAATGAAGTTGCGACCTTCAGGAAGTGCGCAGAATGCGCCGTCATCCGCGTGAACTTCTTTCCATGGTGCTAGATTATCATCGGAGTTGGTAAGCCAAGTTCCGTTGTCTTGCATTCCACCAAAAATGAAGTCTGAATCGCTATAGCCCTGCTCCATTGCGAGGGTGTAGAATTGTGTTGTACGATATCCTGTGTTGAGAGGTGTCCACATCACAGAATCGGCAAGCACATCATCTGTGCGATATACCCCGCCATCATTGGCATTGTACATCACATTTGGATTGCTATTAGAGAATACCATCCAGTGTTGGTCGCTATGGTGATTCGGATAACTATAGCTCAATGGATTTTCAATGTTACAACGATATCCACCAATCCAATCGTGGTCATCCTGAGTGAATCCGCTCATGCTGCGGTGAATGTTTACACCGCCAATGAACAGTATCGGTTGTGTAGGGTGGTGCGCGATGCAAAGGTCATAGCTATTTTGAGATCTGAATGTTCCAAAGTCGAAGTCTGTTCCAATCTGAAGTGTGCAATCATCATCAGGAATATTAGAAGACAGGTTAGTCCAAATACCGCCAGCTCCTTGACCATTTCCAGATACATAGGTGTACTTGTAAAGGATGTGTCCTGTGGTGGAGAAGCTATTGTTTGGCATTTCTCCAATCATATAAACTTCGTTAGAGTTGAGAGGGCTAACGCAGAATACAAGTCTCTGCTGACCGTACCATCCAGAAGGAGTAATAGGCGTCCAGTCGATACCATTCTCTGATCTATAAACACCTCCTTGGTTTGCACCGTTTGCAAATGAGAATCCAGCATAGACTACACCTTCAGGGGTAACAGCAAGATCGACGTATCGTGAACCGCTGCCAGTGAAGCCGAGAACTTGCGACCATGTTTCCCCTCCGTCAGTCGAACGAATGATTCCGTTGAAGACTGCGGCATATACTTCATCTTCTTCTGTATTAGAGTAGTCGATGGCCATATTTTGAATGAAATCGTAAGATCCATTTTGCAAAATATTTTGCGGCGTGTTGCTCGTTGTTGAAGCGAGAGGTTCCCATGTTACTCCATTATCAGTGCTCTTGTAGATACCGTCGCCGCTATATAAAGAGGTAAACGATGTCCCACTTACGACACCATAAAATTCTTCACCCGTTCCAAAATACCATGTGTCTTCATGACCAGCTCTTTTATCCTGCACGATACAAGACACGCTGTGCATTTGATGTGGTGCGGTGGATTTATTCCACGAGGCGCCGCCATCCGTTGAACGCCATAGTCCGCCTGAAACGCTTCCGGCTAGAAGGATGTTTTCATCCTGAACATCGATCGCTAACGAGCGCGTGCGTCCGCCTTTGTTTACTGGTCCACGTGCGGTCCAGGTCACACTGCGGTCATATAATTTTTTCGGTAATCTTTCTGCAAATTCACTCACCGCTGCGCGCATTTGACGTGGAATTTCGCCCGTTGCAGGGTCGCGATGACGCATGTATTCGAAGTATTTTCTACTTCCAGGATTTACGCCATAGCCTTCCGACTGTGGAGGGGCTGGCGCTTCTTTTTGAATGTTCGAACAGCCCATGCCTAGGCCAATTGCTAATGCAAAGAGAAATTTGGAAAAGGTTTTCATGATTCAAATATAATTGAAGTTTCCCCCAACAAGGTTCCGCACATTATATTCGCATTCACTAATCCCTTATGAAATGACTAAAAAAGTTTTGCTCATCGTTCTTGGAGTGGTAGTTCTCGGTGGAGGCGCACTCTGGTATTTCTTCTCTGGTTCAACTCAACACATTAAATTAATTCCCAAGGAAGCGATGTTTGTTGTAACGGTTGACTGGGCATCCATTGCCAACAAAGCAGACTTTGAAAAATTGAAAGAGTTACCATGGTATAAGGAGTTTGAAGCACAAAGTGTTCAAGATGATGCCGAGGGAAAGGTGATGAAAGAAATTATTTCGAGCCCACTATCTACCGGAATCAATATCATGTCAGATGTTTTCTTCTATACAGAATCATGGAGTGATACAGATTTTCAAGTTTTAGTTTTTGATGTGAAAGATGCCGATGACTTGGAAACTACTTTAAAGAAAATAGAGCCCAACCTTTCAGTTCAATTAGGTTCGAATTTCCGATATGCATTTCTTGATGAACGCTTATCAGTGGCATGGAGTGACAAGGGCGGAACCCTTGTTAGATCGGGGTATTACGGTGATCCGGAAATGACAAAAACATATCTTGAAAGGAATTTTAAACGCCCATCTGAAAATACAATGGCCGAAATCGGTGAGTTTGTATCCTTTATTAAAAAAGATAATGATATCGCTGTTTTTGTGAATGGAAATGGTATCTATGAGTCCACGATGTCACGTACGCGTGGTATGTCTATTTCTGAACTTGACAACATTAAAATGCTTCAAAATTCATACGGGGAGTTTGCTCTTAATTTTAATAACAATGATATTCAATTGGACTTTGATTGGTCCACTACAAATCCTGCTTTAGAGAAGCTAGAATTTGTTCAATCTTCTGGCTTGAATGATGAAGATCTACAGTATGTTACAGACAGCACCGTTTACCTTCTTGCGGGAATGAATTTGAATATCAAAGGGTATTATGATTTTTACAAAACGCTTCCTGATATAGCTGATGCAATTACTCAAGTACAGGAAGAGCTGGGTATGAATGAAGAGCAAATGTTGGCTGTGTTTAATGGGAAAGTAACTTATGGATTGACTTCTATTTCATACGAGGTGCCTCAGTACAATCAAGAATCCTTGAATGAAATGTATTTTGGATACACTCCTGGACCAGAGCTCAAAACGGTGAGTACACTTTGGATTGGAAGCAATAACAAGGATGGTTTCAAGAAAGTACTAACGAAGAACTTTTTCCAAGAATCAACAGAGCCTGAGTTTCAGGGAATTTATTTCATGAATTTGGGATTTGGAGGATTGGAATATTTTGCGGTGGAGACGCCAAGTGGATTCATGTTTACTAATAGTGTTGAGCTTGCTAAGAAAGCTAAGGCTGGAAGCCTTGGTACATTGCCAGCAAATTATGCTTCTCGTTTGAAAGAAAACCCTATGTCAGCCTACATGAATTTAAATCAGGCGGATTATCCAGAAGCAATGAAAACGGGGATGCGCGAAGAAATGGGTCGCGATTGGTTCGGCATTTCGAAGTTTTTAGAAATTGCAAAAGATGTAGAAATGACAGGTGGAAAGTCTCACTCTTCAATAAAAATGAATTTAGTTGAAGGCGAAGGAAACTCGCTATATCGTTTGATAAAACAGCTCGATACTGCTGCGACTTACAACCAAGAACAGCGCAAGAAGGAGCGTGAAGAACGAGAAAAAATGGAAGAGGAAATGATGCGCCAATTCCAAGAAGACGGAACCTTCCCTGTACCGAATGAAGCAAATCCATTTTAATAAGGTCGTACCTTCTTTTTTATACGAAAGCACCGACTACCAAAGTGAGGTGTGGGGAAATTCTTTTGTCCTGAATAAAGGGGAGTCGCATCTTGTTAGCGCATTTTCAGGGAGAGGAAAGACTACATTTCTTTCACTGATTTTCGGAGCAAGAAAGGATTATAAGGGTATGATATTATTGGACCAGCAGGACACGAAAGGTCTTGGACTCAACGACTGGAGCGACTTGCGTCAGAATAAAATCAGCATGCTTTTTCAAAATTTGCGCTTGTTTGATGATCTGACAGTGAAGGAAAATTTCTTACTGAAGACTCAGCTATCAAAGGATTTTCACATCGACAAGGCGGAGCAATGGTTGAACGAACTGGATTTGAAAGATGTGCTGAATCGCAAATGCAATACGCTATCTCAAGGCCAGCAGCAACGTGTGGCCATTGTGCGCTCATTGCTCCAACATTTCGATTGGCTACTGCTCGATGAGCCTTTTAGTCATTTGGATAAAGAAAATCAACAGCGCGTGTTTCAATTAGTGGAAAGACGCGTTGCAGAAGAACAAGCTGGCTGGATCGTATCCTCTCTTGGCGACAAACATGGCTATACTTTTCAAAGGGAGATTGCTCTATGATGTTTAGAAAAATATTTTCCAAACAAATGAAGCGCTGGCAACGAATCCTTGTGCTGGTCAGTTCGTTTGTTGGATTATTATTGATCTGGATTTCATTGGCGTTGTACTTCGATATTTCGAAAGCTTTGAATGAAACCGAACGTTTGTTCGGTGATCAATATTTGGTGCTGAATAAACGCGTAAGTGTTTTTGGAGCCCTTGGAATGGGGCGTTCAGGATTTTCAATTGATGAAATTAAATCCGTTGAAGAACTCAAAGGAGTGACTGATGTGGGAGAGTTTGTGAGCAATCGTTTTCGCGCAAATGCAATTGCTGATTTTGGCGATATGGGACCATTGTTAAAGACGGAGTTGTTTTTTGAATCTGTTCCTGATCGTTTTTTAGATACGAAGCCCGCCGGTTGGAAGTGGCGTCCCGGAGACGCAGACGTCCCGATTATCGTGCCTTCTGACTACCTCGCTCTTTATAATTTTGGTTTTGCTCCAGGGCAGGATCTTCCGCAGATTTCGGAATCAGTGGCGAAGATGAGCGCTTTCAAAATCTCAATAGAAACCCCATCTGGCCCACAAATATTCAATGCCCGCATAGGAGGTTTTAGTGATCGAATCAATACCATTCTTGCACCATTGAGTTTCTTGGAATATGCCAATGAGCAGTTCGGCCTAGGACAACGTGAGGCTCCTCAAAGAATCATCGTTGCCTCTGATGACATCAGTGCTTTGGAAAAACTAATGAGCGAAAAAGGCTACGAAACCAGTGAGGAAAAAATGCAGATGGGGAAGGAAAAATTAATCGCACAGCGCATCCTTTCTATTGGCCTTGTACTCGGTTTTTTCATTGTGATATTATCTCTGGGAAGTTTCTTACAAATGACGGATCTGCTGATTGCACGCAGCGATCAGGAGATTAGAACACTAGGCTATCTCGGCTACACCTATTCACAACTTTCTCGTAAAATATTTGCTCAAATAATTCGCGTAATCGCGATCAGTTTCATGCTCGCATTTGTCGGAGGAATAGTAATCCGATGGAAGTTAGCGTCGTTTTTAGCAGTGATTGTCGGCGAGCAAAACATAGTTCCGAGTGCCTTATCAATGGTCATTTTGTTTACCATAGTGCTCTCGTATGCCGCTCTGGTATATCTCAATATTCTTCGTCAGACGAAAAGAATGTTGGCTTAGTATTTTTCCTATTCAAGTCATAAGTCTTCCCATTGAGCATCCTTCATGAGGTGAATGAAATCGCTCTGCTTTCCTTTGAAGAAAATTAATGGCCATGAAAGCAAAAATGTTTCTTCTTCTTTCTACATCAATTGTACTATTCAATGCATGTAGCAACGACACAGCGATGAATGCTGATAACGCGTCTGATATTCTTTCTGATGGTAATTGGAAGGTTACATCTTACATAGATAGTGGGCAAGACGAAACTTATAAATTCACAGGACACTCCTTTGATTTTACAAGTGGAGGAACAGTGAACGTCACGGCAAGTTCGGGGAATACATCGGGCTCTTGGAGCACAGGCGAGGATGACTCAACCGTGAAGCTAAATCTATCATTTAATTCAACGCCGCACAGCGATTTGAATGACGATTGGCACGTGATTACACAAACGAATTCGAAGATAGAACTGCAAGATGTGAGTGGTGGAAATGGTGGAGTTGATTATCTCACGTTAGAGAGATAATCAACCCCGTTTCCATTCTATTTCTGTAGCTCTTGAACGGCTTTTTCAAGTTGTTGATCGCGCCCTTTGCTCACTATAGCAGGGGCGTTTTCAACTCTAACATCTGGCTCAAGTTGTAAGTTTTCTAGATATTGTCCTTTGTCATTGACCATCCCTACTTGCGGAATGCCGAAGACAACGCCATTTTGTAATCCTTCCCACCAAACAGCAGTGCCGGTGCCGGGTACAGGCATACCAATGAGTTTTCCAACTCCTAGTTCTTTGTACACATAAGGGAATAAATGCGCATCAGAATAATTGCTTTCGTTCATTACTACGACTGATGGTTTTGCCCATTTGAACATTGGTTCTTTTCCTAATTTCTGATCGCGAGGAATCATTTCAAGATATGGCTTTCCTCCTAGAAATGTTGCAAGATCATCATGTAGCCAACCACCACCATTGAATCGCGTATCTACTACCAATGCTTTTTTGAACGCATGTGTTCCTAATGCTTTATCGTACACTTTTCTGAAGCTTCCGTCATCCATACCACGAACATGGACATAGCCAATAGTGCCGCCAGACAAGGAATCTACGATGTGTTCGCAGTTTTTTACCCAACGTTGATAGAGCAATTCATTTTGCAAGCCATAACCGAAAGGCTTCACAATTTCTTCCCAACGCTCTCCTGTTTTGGGATTGAAGAGATGCAACAATGTATTCTTGCCTCCCTTTCTATTCAAGAGTGAATAGTAGTTGGTATTTGCAGTAATAGCAGTACCATCAATTTTCTCTATCACTACTCCCGCCTTGATTTTAGACTCTTTAGTGATGATTGGATTTTTGTCCAATACTTCCTCGATCATCAATCCATTGCCGGTGTATCCTTCTTTATAGAAGAAACCAAGTGTGGCAGTCTGATCTCCGTTTTCGCTTGGGCTCCAATAGAAAGCGCCGGTGTGGCTGGCATTCAATTCACCAAGCATCTCGCCCATCATATCAGCGAAGTCATAGTTGTTATTTACGGCACCTACTTTTTTTGCATACTCATCTTTATAAAAATCCCAACGTACGTTGTGTAAATTTTTCAAGTAAAATTTCTTTTGTACCTGTCTCCAAATGTGTTCGAAGAGATAAGCTCTTTCCGCATTTTCATTCAACACCATTTCGCCCTTCATCGCTAGAGGCTTAGGCTCTCCAGAGGCAAGGTCTACCTTGGTAATCATACCATTTGAAATGATGTATAGAAATTTATCTGAAGTATCAGCTTGCATTCCACCGTAGCCAGTGCCCAGTTTTGCAAGCACTTTGGTCTCTTTTGCACGAAGATCTGTTTGCCACAAATCAAAGCCTTTTTCCATTTCTGTTAGGTACAAAAGCTTCGAACCATCTTTGGTTACATAAGCGTCTGTTAGATTAGAAGAGTGAATGGTCAATCGAACTTTACGATCATCAAATCCATCTAGTTCAAGCTCTAATGGCTTTATTTCAGCAGCTTTTTCTTTTCCTTCTTCTCCTTTTTTGTTCTTGTCATCCTTTTTCTTTTTTCCTTCATCCTTAGAAGTCTTTTCTTCTGCCTTCGCTTTCTCTTCTTCTTCTTTCGTTTTTTCTTCTTTGTACAATTCGAATTCTTCTTCTGTCAGCTTGAATAAATCATATGCTTCTTGTGTAAAGAATGAAGCATACACATCTGATTCAGCACCCCAGCCACCGCGACTTTTCATACCATCAAGTGAGGAGCTCCACAGCGCCATTTTTCCGCCCATCATCCAGCGTGAGCCCGAAACGCCGAAGCCTGAATGACTGAGATTTTTTATTTCTCCTTTTCCATCAGCACTTACTAGGCCCATTTGCGAAATCCATTGCTCGCCTGGCAAATAGTCTACTAAGAACCACTTGCCATCAGGAGACCAATCATAATGCTGATCACCGTCTTGGTATGAATAATTGCGCTCTGCAGGAAGGATGGTTCTTATTGCTTTCGATTTTAAATTGATCACTTTAAGTGCTGTGCGTTCTTCTAAGAAGGCAATCTCTTCACCAGTCGGTGAGTAGCTAGGTTGGAACGTTTCTTCTGGACCTACACATACTCCTTCTTCCTTGATGAGCGTGGCGCTGAAGAAATAGAGCTCTTCTTTTCTCTCAATGGTAGAAGTATAAATATTCCACGAATTATTGCGCTCGCTAGCATACACGATAGAACGGCCATCTGGACTGAAATCGACGCTACGCTCTTGTTCTGGAGTATTTGTAATACGCTTCGTTGTTCCTTCTGCAACAGATGAAACAAACACTTCTCCGCGATAAATGAAAGCGAATTCTTTTCCATTCGGTGAAAGATCAAACTCCGTCGCTCCAGCTACAGGAACGATCTTTTCAGAAGTGTAGCGATTGTCCTGAGCAACTTGTACTCGCAATGCCTTTGGAGCCTCGCCTTCTTTTTGCGTGTACACAATGCCATGATGAACGAAACATAGCACTCCTGCATCGGAGATACTGATATTGCGCACAGGATGATCTTTCATCGAAGTCACAGGTGTACTTGCGCGCGTTCCTAATTGTGTTTTATAAATATTCATAGTTCCATCTTGCTCGCTCAAGTAGTAGACAGTGTTATCGTCTTTTGCAAAAAGCGGTTCGAGGTCTTCTCCATTGAATGAAGATATCTTGGTGTATTCTTTTGTAGTAAATGAATATGTCCAGATGTCACGAGTGACGGACGATGTGTGATGCTTTCTAAAATCATCTTCGTATCCTTTCTGATCTTGATACACGATCATATCGCCTTTTGAATTGTATTTTGCGAGATGTGCAGTAGTCGTTAGAAGTTGGATTTCTCTTCCACCTGCGACTGGAACAGAATACAATTCTGGTAACCCCCCTGTTGGGAATTCTTGATTTGACGCGAGATCCATGCGTGATGAAGTGAAGATGACATTCTTTCCATCAGGTGTAAAATCGGATGGTGTATCTCCTGCTGAATGAAAGGTTAATCGTGTGGCACTGCCTCCTGTTGCAGGAACAACGAACACATCAAAATTTCCATGACGATCGGATGCAAATGCAATCATCTTTCCATCAGGTGACCAGATGGGTTGTTTATCATAAGCATCGCTAATGGTGATCGGAGTGGCGGTTCCGCCATTTATACCAACTGTATAAATGTCGCCTTGATAGCAAAAGGCCACAGTTGTGCCATCGGGAGAGATTGCTGGAAAACGCAACCATGCTGGTTCTGTTTGGGCAAATAATCCAATGGATAGAAATAGTGAAAGTGTTGAAAGCAGGGATTTCATTCTTTATTTTTTTGGAAAGCAAGTATAAGTTAAATGATGTAGGTTTATGTTTGCCACTTGATGAACGGCATATTTCGCTGAACAATTGATTTTAGATGAGCACAGAGACGGAAAAAATGAAGGAACGATACGCCAAGAGAAAGGCGGATCAACGGGTAGTGGCTCATGGCCAAGCGTCCTCATTTATTCGTTATAGCAGCGAAGAGCGTGAGGCTATTTTTTTAAATTTTATAAAAAAATATCTAGGCGAGCCTTCGTCTATTCGTGTATTGGAGATCGGTGCGGGAGGCGGAGGTAATATTTCTTTTTTCAAAAAAATAGGAGTACCGGCATCTCAGATTGTAGCCAACGAACTTCTAGATGATCGCGTCGAATTACTTCGAGAAAGACATCCAGATATCACTATCATTCCTGGAGATGCAACGGCTATGAATGCTGAAGAGATAGGAAAGTTTGATGTTGTTTTTCAATCAACTGTTTTTACTTCAATACTTGACACTAATTTTCAAAATGTGCTCGCAAACTCCATGATGGATTTGCTGAATGAGAATGGAATGCTGTTGTGGTATGATTTCGTTTATAACAATCCTAATAATCCAGACGTTCGCAAAGTGACGGTGGATCAGGTCAAACAGCTTTTTCCAAAACTTGATTTTAAATTTAAAAAAGTAACACTCGCACCGCCAATTGGTCGTCGAGTGGGCGCTTTATATCCTGTGTTTAATACACTTCCTTTTCTTCGCACACACATCATTGGAGCAGGATTGCGTCACTAGATTTTTAATTGTCTCGAAAAACTTTCTTCCAAGCTAATCAATGTTTCAGTGCGTGCGATGCCGTCTATTTTTTGAATACGGTCTGACAATACATCGCGAAGATGGCTCGTGCCCTTGCATTGCACGCGAAGGAAAAGTGAATAGGTGCCAGTGGTATAATGACACGAGAGCACTTCTGGTACTTTTTGCAATTCGCGAATCACCCTGTAGTACACATCACTCTTGGTCAAGTACACTCCAATGAACGCGGTGATGTCCCAACCAAGTGCGGCTAAATCGAGCTGCAGTTGCGGCTTACGGACGATTCCTGCATCCTCCATTTTCTTCATACGCACGTGTACCGTTCCAGGAGCTACGTGTACTTTTTTGGCTACTTCAGTGTAAGGAGTGAATGCATCTTGAGAAAGAATGTTCAGGATCTTGATGTCGATGTTGTCAATTTGATAATTCATGGCCTTAATTTAAAAGCTAAATTATCATTTTTTTAATGAAAATGGTGTTTCATTAAATTTTCAATAATAATTATAGTAAAAACATGCGAATTTTATCATTTTCCAAAAGAGCATTTTATCTTTGTAGTGTTCTAATGAGAACGATATTGTTGGGTGATGAAATGGCAGACATGCCCTACTGTCGCTAGGGTGAGGATAACGGAATAAAGAAAAACGAACTAAACATTGCAGGAAGTTTTGTTCGTTTCTACCTAACCGCCTCGTGGGGGTTCGAGTCCTTCTCCAACAGCAATCAAATGTGGTTTGTTTGGTTATACAGAGTTTATCTCAAAAAAAGCAGCACCCAAACGTGGGTGCTTTTTTTTTATTGCTAGCCTTAAATCACTGCTAATCATAATAGTAACGCCAATCATTTGAATGTCAAATGCACGCTGATTTGAATTATCTTTGCGTGCCTTTTTTTACAGGCAGTATCTATGAAGCATATTCGTAACTTTTGTATCATCGCTCACATCGACCACGGTAAATCAACATTGGCCGACCGTTTATTGCAAGTCACTGGCACGGTAGATAACCGCAAGCTAGTTGCACAGACGTTGGATGATATGGATTTGGAGAGAGAGAAGGGTATCACCATCAAAGCGCACGCTATCCAGATGGAATACACCAGCAAGAAGGGAGAGAAATTTATTCTCAACTTGATCGACACGCCAGGTCACGTTGACTTTAGCTACGAAGTATCCCGCTCTATCGCAGCTTGCGAGGGAGCACTTCTGATTGTCGATGCATCACAAGGAATTCAAGCACAGACGATCTCCAATCTTTATCTCGCATTAGAACACGACTTGGAAATTATTCCAGTACTCAATAAGCTTGACCTTCCCAACGCAGAGCCTGAATTAGTGAAGGATCAAATCGTTGATTTGATCGGCTGCGATAGAGATAGCATTCTGAGCGCTTCAGGAAAGACAGGCTATGGTGTTGAAGATATTTTAGAAGCGATTGTTGAACGTGTTCCGCATCCAAAGGGTGATACAGAGGCTCCATTGCAAGCAATGGTTTTTGACTCTATGTTCAACTCCTTCCGCGGAATTATTGCCTACTACCGCATCATGAACGGTACCATTCGCAAAGGTGATAAGGTGAAGTTCTTGAGCACGGATACTGTTTATGAAGCAGATGAAATCGGCGTACTAGGTCTTGATCTGAAGCCTCGCACAGAAGTAAAAGCTGGCGACGTTGGATACATCATCAGCGGTATCAAAACAGCGACGGAAGTTAAAGTGGGTGATACCATCACTACCGTTGCAAATCCTTGTACTGAAGCAGTGAAAGGATTTGAGGATGTGAAGCCAATGGTATTCGCGGGTGTATATCCGGTGGATACAGATGAATACGAAGAACTACGTGCGTCGATGGAGAAACTCCAGTTGAATGACGCTTCATTGGTATTTGAACCAGAAAGTTCTGCTGCTCTTGGATTCGGCTTCCGTTGCGGATTCTTGGGAATGTTGCACATGGAAATCATTCAAGAACGTCTCGAAAGAGAATTCGGAATGACGGTCATTACAACGGTTCCAAACGTTAGTTACTACGCATACACCACAAAGGGAGAGAAATTGGAAATTCACAATCCAAGTGAATTGCCAGATCCAGCGAAGCTGGATTATGTGGAAGAGCCATATATCAAGGCGCAGATCATTACCAAAAGTGAATTCACTGGTGCGGTAATGACCTTGTGTATTGAAAAGCGAGGCATGTTGACGAATCAGATTTATCTCACCTCTGATCGTATCGAATTGACATTCGAAATGCCGCTCGCAGAAATTGTATTTGACTTCTACGATCGTTTGAAAACGATCTCCAAAGGATACGCATCGTTTGATTATTTCCCATTAGGTTACCAAGAAAGTGCTTTGGTAAAAATGGATATTCTACTCAACGGTGATCAAGTAGATGCCTTGTCTGCATTGATTCACAGAGATCACGCTTATGATTTAGGTAAAAAGATCTGTGTGAAACTGCGTGAGTTGATCCCACGACAACAATTCGAAATTGCGCTACAAGCCGCAATTGGAGCGAAGATCATTGCACGTGAGACGATCAAGGCTTTGAGAAAAGACGTTACTGCGAAGTGTTACGGTGGTGACATCTCTCGTAAACGTAAACTTTTGGAAAAGCAGAAAGAAGGTAAAAAGAGAATGCGCCAAGTAGGTAGCGTAGAAGTGCCGCAAGAGGCATTCCTCGCGGTGTTGAAACTCAACTCGTAATTTTCTTACCTTCGAGGCATGCTCAGAGTGTTTCGAATTATTTCTTTGACTTGTTCCGTCGTCATGTTGACGATGCTGGTTATGTATTTAACAGAACTTATTTCGAATGACCGAAATTTGAAGACCCTCGTCTTGCAAGTCACTTTCATTTTGCCGTTGGTTGCTCAAATCATATACCTATTGGTGAGCGGTAAAGTGGCGGCTAACAGGCAGTACAAAGAGGTAAATACTTTGGATAACGATTGGGCTTTCAAAGAAAACGACGATCAAAAAGTCCACACATTGCCATCCTACGCGGTCTTTTTAGCAGCCATCGGAGGCCTCGGCTGGTTTCTTTATTTCTGTTTCGCTGGACTCAACTCGCGCTTGCTAATGGCCATTATGAAAGGGGGCTTGAGCAACGCTCCACTGGTCGTATTCATTTTACTCGCGCTTCTCGGCGGAGTGCCGACCTTGATTTACAATCTGCGAACATGGAATCGTAAATCGCTTCATAAATAAGCTTTTCACACACGTTTTATTGTTCATAATCGTTACCTCCCTCGGGTCGCAATCGCGGCTTACATTCTAATTTTGAAACATGAAAAGGTTTTTTCTACTCATACTTTTATTCAGCGTTTTTATCGCACAGACCTCCACATCATTTGGTCAGCGTCAGGACTATAAAGACACTTATCCCAACGGCAAGACACGCAGTGAAGGCCGCTACGAGCGAGGATTTGAAGATAGTTTGTGGAGGTATTATTACGACACCGGCATTCTTCAAGAAGAAGCGAACTACAAAATGGGAAAGTTCCATGGAAGTGTAAAACGCTTTCATCCCAACGGAAAAATCATGATTGAAGGATACTTCAAAAATGATAAGCAAGATAGCATTCAAAGAACTTTTACTGCAGACAGCATCCTCGTAGAAGAAGGATTTTATACGATGGGTAAAAAGACAGGGAAGTGGACTTATTTCTACCCAACTGGTGACACATCATCGATGGAAATTCATCAAGATTCAGTGGTGTTGATGATGTGTTATTATAATTCTAAAAAGGAAAACACTCTGAGAAATGGCAATGGTCAAATCGAAGAATTTTTTGATAATGGAAAATTAAAAACAAGAACGCGTTACTCGAATGGCTTGCCAGATGGGCTTTTTGAAGAGTATTATTCAGGAGGTTCTGTAAAAATAACGGGTAATTATATACAGGGTAAAAAAGATGGTGTGTGGAAGGAATTGTTTGTGACTGGAAAAACAAGAAAGCTTACCACTTATCTCAACGGAGTTCCGAATGGCCCAATTGAAGAGTATTATGTAAATGGCCAACTCAATGTAAAAGGCGAACACACCAATGGAAAAAAATCGGGCGCTTGGAGTTGGTTTTTGGAAGATGGTGCGAAGGACATGAATGGCTCATTTGAAAATGATGTGCAAGTAGGTGAATGGACTTACTGGTATGCCAATGGAAACAAGCAGTACTGGGGAAATTATCAAAATGGTAAAATGCATGGCACTTGGCAATACCAATACTGGAAGGGCGAAGCGTGGAAAACAGGAAATTATGACCAGGGCCTCAAAGTGGGAAAATGGCAGTATTGGTTTGAAAATGGAAAAACCTTGATGGAAGGGAATTTCAAAAACGATCTTGAAGAAGGTGTGTGGACCAGCTATTATGATTCTGGTAAAATGAAGGACAAAGGCAATTATTCCAAAGGAAAAATGAGCGGTGCGTGGGAAGGATATTATCCAAACGGAGTCAAGAATTACATGGGCTCATGGAATAATGATGTGAAGACAGGCGAGTGGACGTATTGGACAGAGCGCGGGCGAAAAGAGAAAATGGAGACCTACAACATGAAAGGCGAGCTCCATGGAATGACAGAGACTTACAATGCCGCTGGAAAATTGGAAAGTCGCGGAAACTTCAAAGATGGTAAGCCAGATGGAAAGTGGGAATACTATCATGAGCATGGCCCTCTTTTACGTGCATGCACTTACAAGGAAGGTAAGCTCAATGGAAAATCGATGATTTATAGTGGCACGGGCAAACTCATTGAAGAAGCAAATTATAAGAATAACAAGCGCGAAGGGCTCTACACCAGCTATGATGAGAAGACCGGTAAAGTAGTTTTGAAACAAGAGTACAAAGACGGAAGGATTGTCAAAGTCTTAGAAGGTAAACCTCGCTAGTCCGCATCAGACCTGAATCGAAGGTAGAAATGCAGTGCTCGAGGCTGAGAAATTCAATGGAGCGCTTATATTTGCGAAGAGGCCTAAACTCAATAGGCTGCAATTCAATGTAGTTGATTCGTGAGAATGATAAAGAATTTTTAAAATGGGATGTTCAAGTTGCTCTTCAAATAACGGCCTCCCCGGAGGTTGTAAAAATAACGGTGCGTGTGGAACGTATGGCTGCAATAAACTAGATGTATTTGATTGGCTCGCTGGTATGGAATTACCAATGGGTCAGAAAGTATTTGATATTGTAGAAGTACGATTTAAAAACAGCCGTAAGGGGTTTTACAGAAATGCTAGTAACCTCGAATTATATCCCGGCGACGTGGTCGCTGTGGAGTCTTCTCCTGGCCATGATGTGGGCGTTGTTTCACTTACGGGTGAACTGGTGCGCATGCAGATGAAGCGTAAGGAAATCAAAGACAATTACGAAATCAAAAAAATCTATCGCAAGGCGAAGGAAGAGGATATCGAGAAATGGCAAGAGGCTCGCAAAGCTGAGCAGGACACCATGATGCGTGCGCGCACCATCGCTCGTGAACTTGACCTTCAAATGAAGATCAGCGATGTGGAATATCAAGGTGATCGCAGTAAGGTGACTTTCTACTACACTGCTGATGACCGCGTCGATTTCCGTGAATTGATCAAGCGTTATGCGGAAGCTTTCAAAGTGCGCATCGAGATGCGTCAAATTGGGTATCGCGTAGAAGCAGGCCGCCTCGGCGGTATCGGTTCTTGCGGTCGCGAATTGTGCTGCTCGTCTTGGCTCACCGACTTCAGAGCGGTATCTACCAGCGCTGCACGTTATCAGCAACTTTCACTCAATCCTTCTAAACTGGCCGGCCAGTGCGGAAAATTGAAGTGTTGCTTGAATTATGAATTGGACCAATACGCTGAAGCACTCAAAGATTTGCCAAGCACGAATGTGAAATTGAAATTGCCAAAAGGAATTGCAGTTCACTTCAAAACAGATATTTTCAAAAAGACACTTTACTATATCTACGACGGTCAACCCGGAGAACCACCGTTTCCACTATCATCAGCTTCAGTGAAAGAAATCATTGAGATGAATAAGAAGGGAATCGTGATTGAAGACGTGGAAGACTTCATCGAAGATGCGGAAGAAGTATTGGAAGAAACAGACTTCGCGCAAGTAGTAGGTCAGGATAGCCTTACACGTTTCGATCAGAAGCGTCGTGGAAATAAGAACAGAGGAAGAGGTGGTCAGAACCGCGGCCGCGGAAACGCAGGTGGAAATTCGAACGCTCCACGTCCGCAAGGACAAGGCGCTCCGAAGCCAGCAGGTGAAGGTGCTCCACAAAACCGTGAGAACAGACCTCAGAATAGACCTCCGCAAAACCGCGATCAGCAAGGGAAACCACAGAATCGCCCGCAGAATAGAGAACAAGGACCTAAGCCGCAAGGAGAAGGACAGAACAAACCTCAAGGACAGCCAAGACCAAAAGGTCCGCGTCCTCAGGGGCAGCAAGGGGGCGCACCACAAGGCGGACAACAGGGCGCACCGCGCCCGGAAGGTCAACAACCTAATCAAGGAAACAGAAATCGCAATAACAATAATCGCAACCGCGGTCCTCGTAAAGATCAACCAAACAATGGTGGGCCTAAGCCAGAAGGAGGAGCTGGCGAATGATGAAAATAGCGACATATCTATTGTTAGCGATGTCTCTGCTCAGCTTAGCATCATGTGACCAAAATATGGTCTATGAAGAAAACAAAGCGGTGGAAGGAGGTGTATGGAAATCGAATGATGTGAAATCATTTGAATTTGATATCACGGACACATTGCAGCTGTATAATTTCTATGTCAATGTCAGAAACGGCGAGGAATACCCTTTCAGCAATTTGTATCTCTTCGTTGAAATGGAATTTCCGAACGGCAAGAAGTCGATTGATACCTTGGAGTGCCCATTAGCGGATCAGCTTGGAAACTGGTATGGGAGCGGTCTCGGAAGCATTTTCGATAACCGTGTATTGTTCCGTGAGCGCAAGAAATTTCCTTTATCGGGACATTACAAAGTAGACATTCATCAGGCGATGCGCACGGATGCGCTGGAAGGAATCTATGACATCGGATTCCGCCTTGCCAAACCATAATCGGGTTGTTAGCTCAGCTGGTTTAGAGCACTACGTCGACAACGTAGGGGTCACTGGTTCGAATCCAGTACAACCCACTTTCTTATGTATTTTCGCAAAAAATCTTTCTAGTGCAGTTTAAAGATATCATAGGGCAACATGAATCGAAGATGCGATTGCTTCATTCTTTTAAAGAGGGAAGACTTGCGCACGCCATCATGCTATTAGGTCCTGAGGGTTCTGGAAACTTGCCACTGGCGCTGGCTTTCGCGCAATACATCCATTGCGCGCAGCGCACGGAAGATGATAGCTGCGGTGTTTGTCCTTCTTGCAAACGACATGCTTCACTGCAACACCCAGATATTCATTTCTCTTTTCCATTTTTCAATAAACCAAAAGCGGAAGGCGGAGATAAAACCAATTCTGGAAACTATGCGACCGAATGGCGCTCGGCTCTTTTAGAAACTCCTTACATGGGGATTGAGCACTGGAGAACCTCTATCACCAAGGAAAACAAGGTGCTTCAGTTGAGTGTGGCAGAAGCAGATTTTATTGTAAAAAGACTTTCATTAAAAAGCCATGATGGTGGGTATAAATTCCTCATCCTTTGGCTTCCCGAATATTTGAGTGTTCCTACTGCCAATAAGCTTTTGAAGACATTAGAAGAACCACCAGAGAACACTATTTTCATCTTTGTATCCAGTAATTCAGAGCGTATTCTTTCTACGATTTTATCACGTGTACAAACACTTGTGATTCCAAAATTGTCAGACGATACTGTTCGTGAAGGTCTGTTGCAGCAGGGCGTCGCACCTCAGGTAGCAGAGGGCATTACACATTATGTGGACGGCAATTGGTGGAGAGCTCAGTTGTTAGCGCACTCAGAAGATCCTAATATGTTTTTTAGTACACAGTTCATCGATTGGATGAGGATGTGTTACACGAAAGATGTTGCGAAGATTGTTTCTTGGTCGGATGAGATGCACAAGCTTTCTAGAGAAGATCAAAAGGAGTTTTTGATGTACGCGCTTGATCAAGTGCGACAAAATCTCATTCTCAATTATGCAGGTAAATCGCTTGCAAGAATGAATGCACAAGAACAACAATTTTCAGAAAAATTTTCTGCCTTCATCAATGATCGCAATGCAGAGAATTTGATGGAATTGATTTCAGATGCATTCTACGATATCAATGGTAATGCGTATTCTAAGATGGTGCTCTCAGATTTGAGCTTCAAAGTGCATTATCAGCTTCGTTCTTGATTGTTACTTTTTAATTAGGTTTTGATAAAAAATAACAGGGCAACCCGAAGATTGCCCTGCCTAACCTAACTTTAAACATACACCATCCGCCTGGGGCGAACAATGTAACTTTTCAATATCAAAATTCCGCTTTTATATAGCGATCTTAGTCCGTTGGAATTGTTCCAAAGATGAGTGAAGTATATTGATATTCAATTCACTGTTTTGAGGAGATTTGAACGTTGCATTGTGGAAACGAAAAACGCCTCATCTTTATCCCTTCAAACCCGCACCAATCAAGTGGAACACCAAATCAAAGGAATTGTTTTTCAAACGATTAAGTATAAAGATACGCAAGTTATCGCGAGAATCTTTACTCAAGAGTTTGGTTTAAAATCTTTTATGATTCGATCTGGAAAGTCGGCCAAGTCGAATGTGGGTCCTCTTTTACAACCACTAAACATCGTTGAACTCTCAGCCAACTTCAAGGAGAATCAAAAAATGATTACTCCGAAGAATTTGCGATTGGCAGTCAATTATCACTCGATACCTTTTGACCCGGTGAAGACGGCCGTGGCTTTGTTCTTAGATGAAGTACTTTACAAGACGATTGCTGATGATTACCAGAATGGTGATCTGTTCACCTTTTTGGAGTTTTCATTACTGACATTTGATCAATTAGAATCCACGCGCAATTTCCATTTGTGGTTTCTGATGGAGTTGACGCGTTTCTATGGTTTTTATCCGCAAGAGCAAGACGAAAGTGATGCATATTTTGATTTAATGCAGGGGGAGACCACATCACTTCGTCCTAGTCATCGGCACTACCTTGAGGGCCCTTGGAAGGCACGCTGGATAGAGCTTTTAGATAAAAAAACAGAGGAGGTCAATGCCATTTTATATTCGGGCTCAGAGCGAAAATACATGCTCGAACTCCTCATCACCTATATTCAACTTCATCTTGAAAACGCTAGGGAAATAAAGAGTCTAGCGATTCTCAGAGAAGTATTTAGCTAAAAAATTATTCCTCAATAAGCTTATAAAGCTCTCCCAAATCGGGTTGAAGAATGATCTCGATACGTCTGTTCTTTGCTTTATCCGTAGGGTTTACAGGATGATATTCGCTGCGTCCCGCAGCGCTCAAAACAGTAGGCTTGATATTGCTATTAGCCGTCATGATTTTAACAACCTCGGTTGCGCGCAATACGCTAAGTTCCCAGTTGTCGCGCGGCGCAGTGCTCGATGAAAGTTTATCTGTATCCGTATGACCCTCTACGATGATTTCCATGTCCACTTCGTTTTCAATGGCCTTTGCTAGATCCACCAACGCTTTTTTACCATTAGGATCTACTGTAGTCGAACCAGAAGCGAAAAGCAATTTAGCTTCCATGCTTACGTACACTTTTCCGTTCTCTTCTCTTACAGTCAAACCTTTGTCTTTGAAGCCTAACAAAGCCGCTTGTACTTTCTCACGAAGTGCCTCAGAGGCTGCAGCCTGAGCGGCGAGTAGATCTTCTAATTCTTTCAAGCGCGCTTCACGATCTTTCAATGCAGCATTAGCTTTATCGATATCTGCTTGCTTTTCATTCAAGTCGGCTTCAAGTGCTTTCAACATGTCCTCTTTCTTTTGAAGGACTTCCTGTGTTTTTGACAACTCACCAGCAAGTTTCTGATTTTCGCCGGTTGCTTGACTTAGAAGTTCATTGCTCTTTCTAGAAAGAATATCGTTGAGCTCATTGATTTTGTCATATTGAATGCGGAGTTGGCGATACTGACGGCCCATATCTGCCGTATCGATCTTCAACTCTTCAATTTCTTTATTGCGCATCTCCAATTGAGAAGTCAATTCTGTTTGCGAAGCAATCAATGATTCGTTTTGCTTTTTCAGCTGATCATTCTCCGTCACAAGGCTGTTCTTTCTTGACTCTAGTTCGGTGTATTTGCGATGGCTCACACATCCGGTTCCAGAAATAAGAAGAGCGGCTCCTAATAGGGCAATCAATGATTTCATAGTCCAAATATTTTTACAAAGGTGGACTTTTAATCTGGAGAAAAAGGAGGAATCCCGTGGATGTTTTACACGGCCTTTTGTTAGCGTTACTCGCGCAAATAGTCGAGTGGATTAACGTGCATTCCATTCAGCCAAAGCTCGAAATGCAAATGCGGTCCTTCGCTATGATCGCCGCTGTCTCCAATGAAGGCAATGGATTCACCCGTCTTGACCCGGTCGCCTTGTTTTTTCAATAAAACAGAGTTGTGTTTATACACCGATACCAAATTATTGGCGTGTTGGATTTGGATAATATTTCCATCCTCGCTGGTAAAGGATGACATCATCACAGTACCATCGAGTACTGCACGCACAGGATCGTCCTTAGGGGCAATCAGGTCGATACCAAAATGCCCGTCTTTTGGGTTGTAATAATTCGAAACAGTACCATTCACTGGGCGGAACAATAGAAATCCGCGCTTTTCTTGCTTTTCATTCTGCTCCACATCCAGATCATAACGGTCGATGGCGCTGAGTTTTTGGCGCATTTGCTCATCAACTTCAGTAACTTCATAGTTCAGCTGAACTTCTGAGAATTCCTTTTTCCCAGTATCCATCGCGTTTGTAAGGTCGCCGCCGCTGAGGATAATCTTCAGATCGCGGACGTAACGCTCGTTTTGTTGAGCAACTGCCAACAACGAATCTGCTTGTAATCGGGCCACACGGGCATCTTCGCGGTATGAATAATCAGTGAAATCAGGAATGACGTAGGCTTTAAGGGGGGTAAAAGCTACAAGGAGGTAGATGAGGGTACCGAAAACAAGTAATAATCCCCCGAACATGATGATCAAGTTCATGGGCGTCAGGGAATAACTAAACTTTTCCTCAAAAGTTTTTTCATTCAAAACTGTAAGCCTGAAGCGGCTTTTCAGCTTTTTTATTAAGCGCTTTCTCTTATTTACAGGCTGTTTTGCCATTCTTTCATCACGGATTCGGTTTTGCAAATAAATGAAAGTATTGCCAATGCTCAATTATTTTAGCAATTAGCGGCAAAAATCAAATATTTTTGCAACTTAGCCGTTAGTGGGCGGGCCTTGAAAATAGTACCCCCACCAAAATCATTTTTACCCTGTGAGAAGAAGCCATCTTAAAAATTTCGTTGTTTGCTGCCTACTACTGGTTGTTATCTCATGCAGTACCCAAAAGGATGGGTTCACTTATCGCATTTATCATAACGTTACTGCTCACTACAACGGGTACTTTAATGCTGAGGAAAGTATCAAGGCTGGTTTGAAGAAGGTAAATCTTGCTTACAAGCCAGACTACGACAATATCCTTCCCATTTTCGTAAATGGTACGGATGAGATTTCTAAGACGATTTATCCAGAAATGGAACGTGCGATTGAAAAGAGTGAAAAGGTTATCAATCGTCACACGCTCAAGAAGGAGGCGGACAAGAAGAAGAAAAGACCAGTATTCAACAAATACATCGATGAAAACTACATGGTCATTGGAAAGTCTTATTTCTACAAAAGAAATTTCCTAAAGGCTGAGCAGGTTTTCAAATATGTCAACGGTAAGTACCAAGATAAAGATACCCAACTCGGAAGCGCTACTTGGCTCGCTCGTGCATTGATCGAACAGGGCGAATTTTCAAGAGCGACGCAAGCACTCAAGCGCGCGGAGCCGAAAGCAGATAACGACGAAAAGCTCATTTCTGAATATCACATGGCCATGGCCGATATCTTCCTTCACCAAGAAAATTTGGAAGAAGCGGCAAAGAGCATGGAAACATCTTTGAAATACATTAAGAAGAAAAGAAATAAGGCACGTCCTCATTTCATTCTTGCGCAGATGTATCAGGCGATGAACAAAAGCTCTGAAGCTATCACGAATTATGAGGCTGTATTAAAGTCGCACCCAGTCTATGAGCTAGAGTTTTATGCAAAAATTAATAAAGCTCTTTCATTCAGCAGAAGAGGTGGAAATTCTGAAGGCATCAAAAAGGAATTGATGAAGATGCTCAAGGATGAAAAGAACATTACGTATCGTGATCAAATCTATTATGCACTAGGTGATCTAGCGCTCGAGGAGCAGGACAGAGCTATGGCGATTTACTATTTCGAGCAATCGAATTTGGTAAATGTGGACAACAAAAAACAAAAAGCAAAAACGTTTTTAAAACTCGCTGACTTGTATTTCGATCAGCGCCAATATGTGAATGCTCAAGTTAATTATGACAGCACGCAAATCAACATGGATGAAAAACATCCACGTTACAAAGAAGTGAAAGCGCGCGCTGAAAGTTTGACGGAATTGGTGGGCTATCTGAATACTATTGAATTAAACGATAGTGTGAACAAACTTTGCTCAATGAGCGAAGCCGACCTAGAGCGCGCTTTGAGAAAAGCTGTAAAAGATGCAGAGGCTCAAGCCGAAGAACGTAGAAGACGCGATGAAGAATTGGCGGCAAAGCAACAAGGCAATGCCGTTGCTTCTATCAATGGTAGCTTCTGGGCATACAACGAAAATCTTCGTGATAAAGGCCTACAAAACTTTACCGATTATTGGGGCGACCGTCCTTTGAAAGATAACTGGCGCTTGCAATCTCGCTTGAATGGCTCATTTGGTGCGGAAGACGAATCGGTTGTTGCAGAAGATACCACTAGCACTCAAGTCGCAGTTCAAGAAGACAAATACAAAGTGCCCACCATCGATGAATTGAGAGCAAGCCTCCCATGCGGTGATGAAGCGAAGATCAAAGATTCACAACTTTCGTTGTCTGAAGCTTACTATCGCGCAGGTGTGTTGTACAAAGAAAATTTGGACGACTTCGATAATGCTACCGATATCTGGGAGCAGCAAATCTTGAACATGGAGGAAAGTGATTTCCATCCGATGACGCACTATCAGTTGTACCGCACATGGCTTTACAAAGAGCAATTGGCGGGATACAAGAGCAATCCTTTCTGTACGACATGTTCTTCTGTTTATTGGGGAAATGAAATCAAATCACGCTACCCTGATTCTGAATGGGCGCGCCTGATAGATAATCCAGAGTATTTGGATCAAAAAGATGTGAAGGATAAAGAGGAGTTGAAGGCCTACGAATTGGTGTATGAAATGTACACCCGAAGAATGTACATCGATGCAATGGGCGAGTGCAATAAAGTGATTGAAACGCAACCGGAAAATCACTTGATCTGCAAATACAAATTGCTTCGTGCTATATGTATTGGCTACTCCGATGCAGCTTTGGGAATCAAGGAAAATGTGGTGAAGGAACTCAACGATGTGAAAGCCGACTGTCCAAACACCGAAGAAGCTGCACGCGCGGATGAAATTTTGAAAGGCATCAATAGAGAGGTAGGATTACCGGTCGTAGAAAACACACCTGAACCAAAAGATCCTGAGGCTCCAAAAGTGAACGTGGGTTCATATAAGTTTGATGAGTCAGCAGAACATTATCTAGCGGTGTTGTTGCCAGTTCAAGGAACGAACATCACGCAGACAAAAACGCAAGTGAGTGACTACAATCTCGCGAACTGGGCTTCTAGCGCGCTGAAGGTGACGAATAATTTATTAGATAAGGATCATCACATTGTTCTGGTAAAGCCTTTCCAAGGAATGGCTGCGGCTGCAGATTATAAGTCTGCATTCACCTCAGATCAAACAACTTTAAAGGATTTAAATGCTGCAGGATATGACGTGTTTTTGATTTCAAAAGCGAATTACATTACGCTTTTCAAATCGAAAGCCATCGACGATTATCTGCAATTTTTTAAAGACAATTATTAATCATGTTTTCAAAAAACAAGATCATGGCAAGAGCACAAGAAACCGCGCCAGATATGGCCATTAATCGCATCGTAGAAGGAACTTCAATTGAAGGAGAAATCCGCTGCGAATCGAATATCCGTATCGACGGTGTATTCATCGGAAACCTTACTACAAAGGGCCGTTTGGTAATTGGACCTGCTGGAAAAATTGAAGGCACTATTCAATGTCAAAATGCTGAAGTAGAAGGCATCGTAAAAGGGAAAATCTCCGTGCAACAACTCCTTTCTTTAAAAGGCACGGCAAAAGTGGAAGGTGATATTTTCACAGATAAATTGAGCATCGAACCAGGTGCAACATTCACAGGAGCTTGCAATATGGGAGCAAAAGTGAAAGAGATTAAGAAGGAAGATGCTCGCCTCGCGGTAGAAGCTGTGTAATGAAAAATAGTTTTCTTCGATACTCGGGAATGGCTACGCAAATGGCCATTACCATCGTTTTGGGTGTCTACCTTGGTAGATGGCTCGACGAAAAATCAGGAGGAAACTCGAAAGTTTGGACACTTACATTGTCCATTTTTAGCGTAGTGGCAGCTATGTATTTTGCCATTAAAGATTTGATGAAAAAATGATTTCAAAAGCGTTTGTTTGGTGGCTCCTTATTGCCACAATTCTTCTTCTAGGTGGTTTCTACGGTGTGAGTCTGGTGACTCATATTCCAATAGTCCTTTACATTGCAACAATCGCTTTTTCTGTAATGACATTTTTACTTTATAAAAATATTCTTCAAGCCAATGAGAAAAGTCCGCGTCGATTTGTGACGGCTTTCATGGCATCTGTTACGGTCAAACTTTTAGTGACCGCAACTTTCCTCGGAATCTATATTTATTTCAATAAAGATCAGAAGGTTCCTGTAGCCTTAGGTATGATGGTAGTTTACGTTGTTAACCTCATCGTGCTTGTCAGAAACTTAACAAATAAAGTTTCGAATTAACAAATGACCGAAGCGTGTTTACGATGTCGTAACACATGCAGAGTGGTATCATAAAACTCGGTTTTTCTTAGGGATATATTGGCATTGGTTATTTGCACCGCAAGTAAATAACCACTGATGAAAACACTTTTACACACCCTGTTTTTTGGAATTCTGCTCTATTCGAGCACCGCGCAAGCGCAGTCGAACGCGCTACACCTTCGCCCCATTTCAACCACCAAATTGGAAGGCGGTTTCGATGAAGGTGCTGCTGAAATCTCAAGTTATAATGAAGGATCAAAAAGACTTTTCGTAGTCAATGGATCAACTAATAAAATTGATGTATTCAACATCGCGAATCCAGTAGCTCCCGTTCTACTTTTCTCAATAGACATTTCTACAATTGGCGGCGGAGCTAACAGTGTGGTAACATTTGATAATTATGTAGCTGTTGCCATTGAAGCTTTTGTAAAGCAAGACAATGGTTCTGTTGCGATATTCGATATTGACGGTAATTTATTGAACGTTCTAGAAGTAGGCGCATTGCCTGATATGATTGGTATTTCACATGATCATACCAAGTTGGTGACCGCAAACGAAGGAGAACCAAGTATCGACTACGCTGTAGATCCGGCGGGTTCGGTATCAATTATAAATATTGCAACTGACGTTGCATCCTTGACGCAAGATGATGTGGTGAATTTCACTTTTGAAAACTACAATCATATTCGTCAGAGTTTTGAATTGCAAAATGACAACTGGGGTTTTGCTCCCGTACCAATGATGTATGATGAAGCAGGTGCTTCTATCTGGGGACCTGTATCTTCTTTGGGTGGCCGCAACGCTATTCACGGTGAAAGCTTTTGGGGAATCCAAAATTTGAATGCTGCAAATGTGGAAGGTGGAGTACACACTGTCACTTTTGATTTTGCTGAATTGACAGGTCGTCCAGAAGGAACATTGCGTTTGAGATATTTTACAAATGGACTTGAAGCAGATGATGTTTTTGGAGTAAAGGTTTTAACTCAAGTGGGACAGGCTTGGGAAGATCTTCCACTTATTTCATTGAATGAAGTAACCAACGGATGGGCGGAATACGAACTTTCATTGGAAGGAAATGGAGGCTTTGCTGCCATTCAAATCGTGGCTTCTACAAATGATGCTGATGACATTGCAGGTATCGAATGGGCGCACATCGACTTCTTACATGAAGACGTTCGCATCTTCGGTAATGATAGACTATCAGAAGTCAATCAGGATTTGGAGCCCGAATACGCAGCTTTTTCAGCTGATGACAATCAAGTAGTGGTGACATTGCAAGAGAATAACGCCTTTGCGTTGATCGATCTTTCGACGATGGAGTTGACGGGCATTCAGCCACTAGGTTTCAAAGACCATTCACTTGCTGAGAATGGGTTTGATGCAAGTAATACAGATGGCATTATCAATATCACAGCTTGGCCAGTGAGAGGGATGTATCAGCCAGATGCTATAGCGTCATTTGAATCAAATGGTGAAACATATTATATCACAGCGAATGAAGGTGATGTAAGAGAATATGATACATATGCAGAGCCAGGGAGAATCTCTTCTCTCACGCTTGACGCAGAAGCTTTTCCCGCAGGGGCAATTTTGAAATCAAACGCCAATCTTGGAAGATTGAACGTTACAAAATCAAAAGGAGATTATGATTTTGATGGTGATTTCGAAGAACTTTTTGCATTCGGCGCACGCTCGTTTACGATCTGGAATAGTGCTGGAGAAAAAGTATATGATAGCGGCAATGCACTAGAGCAAATTACTGCAGCGTTGGATCCTGCGCATTTCAATAGTACTAATGATGATAATACTTCTTTTGATAATAGAAGTGATGATAAAGGACCAGAACCAGAAGGCATTGCAACAGGTGTGATTTACGGAAAAAATTATGCGTTCATTGGTTTGGAAAGAATTGGTGGAGTAATGGTATTTGATATCACAGATCCGAACGCTCCTGTTTTTGTAACATATGAAAACAATCGTGGATGGGATGCTGGTGAAGAAACATTGGAATCATTGGATATGGGTCCCGAAGGATTGTTATTCATTCCACGCAGCATTAGCCCAAACGAGCGCGACCTCGTGGTGGTGAGCAATGAAATTAGCGGTACAGTGACTATCTTCCAAGTGGATGTGGATCTTGTAGCACAAGGCGAAATTGAATTAGAAACATTCGACCTTTCTGGAACAGAATTGATCGGCACCGTAAATGGTTTAGATATTCATGAGGCAGGAGTGAGTGGAATGTACCACGTGCCTGGCACAACAAATGAGTTCTATGTAGTTGGTGACCGTGGTCCGAATGCAGATGCAAACAATCATCCGCTAGCAGTGGGTGAAACGAAAGTGTTTGTTTTCCCAGATTACGCACCGAAGATGCACCGCATGGTGGCAAATGATGGCAATCTATCATTTGTACAAACTACTGCAATCAAGAATCCAAATGGTGATGAATTGAGCGGTCGTCCGCTTCCAGTGGGAGCAGGAAATAGCGGAGAACTTCCATTAGATCCATTCAATAATATTTTGAATACAGATGAATGGGGATTGGATTCGGAAGGAATTGTACTTGGAAATGACGGTTATTTCTGGGTTTGTGATGAGTATGGTGCAAATATTTTGAAGTTGGATATGAATGGTCAAGTAGTGAATCGCTACACGCCTTTCCCAACGCAAGCAGAGGATATTCAAATAGACCCAATGGTGGGAATGCGCAGACCGAACAGAGGTTTTGAGGGAATTGCATGGACACCGAATGGTAAGATCTATGCGATCCTACAATCTCCAGCAAACAATCCTGATGTGGCTACGGGAAATAATTCTCGTTTACACAGAATGATGGAATTGGATCCATTTACAGGTGAATGGAGAACTTTCCTCTACGCACACAAGCCGCAGATTGGTCAGATCAGAGAGCGCGATTGGAAGATTGGAGATTTGGTAGCGATCAATAACAATGAATTTTTATTACTAGAGCACGCAGAGCGCAATGGTTGGAATTACAAGAACGTGATCAAGATTTCGCTTGAGGGTGCCACAGCTTTAACCCAAGAAGATTATAATGGATTGACGCCAGAGCAATTGCTCAACGTGGAGACAGCGATTACCAATGGCATTCAGCCGATCGAGGGAGAATTGTATTTGGATCTTTTGGAAGCTGGTTGGGATACTAATCTTGATAAGCCAGAAGGATTGACCATCATCGATAATACTACGATTGCTGTTATCAACGACAATGATTATGGTATCATTAGTCCGAATGCAGATGGTCAAATAGAAAGTAACAATAGACCTACTACTTTATTCATGTATCATTTGCCAGAGGCGATGAGCTTGGATTATCAGGATCCTTATTGCACCATCGAACCTCTTTCATATATCCAGTGTGATGAAGAAGTGAATACAATCAATGCACCAGAAGGATATGAATTGGTGGAGTGGTCGAATGGTGAAATTGCTCAAAGCATAGAAGTGTCAGAAAGCGTTCAGTTGAATGTTCGTTTAACGAATGCAGAGCAGTGCGCTGCGTATACAACAGCAGACATTACAATAAATCCTCTACCGAGCATTACAGCTGTAGAACCAATGGTATTGTGTGCAGATGAAGTGGAGCTGGTGATTATTTCGGAGAATGTATTGAACACCACTTGGTCGAACGGTGACGAAGGAAATGCGGTCTTGATTGATGCGACCGAATATTCATTCGGTTTGAATGAATTGGTGATCACATTTGAAAATGAATTTGGATGTGTGAATACATCGAATACAAGTGTAGAAGTGGTGGACTTCCCAGTTTCAACTTTGGCGCCTTTCATAGAAGTTTGCGATGGTGATTTTGCGGTATTGGCGACAGGAAACGAAATGGATGCGCATGTTTGGTCAACAGAGGCTACAACAAACAGCATCGAAGTGACCCAAGAGGGCGAGTATTTTGTGACTGTTACGAATGAAGCAGGTTGTCAGACAACCTCATCTACTTATGTGAATGTGGCGGCGTTGCCAGTGGTGTCTTTGGGTCCTGATCAGGAGATCTGTGAGGGCGAAAGCACCGTGTTGTTTGTGGGTGACTACAATGAGGTTCTTTGGAGCACCGGTGAAACCACTTCAAGCATCGAAATCAGCGAGCCAGGCACTTACTCGGTAGCAATCCAAGACATCAAGGGTTGTGAGGCAACAGACGATGTGGTTGTTACGACAGAAATATGCGTAGGACTTCAAGAGTTGAAAGGTGATATTGGATTTACAACCTATCCAAATCCTGTGGTAGAAAGCCTTGAGATCGGCAACCAGAAAGGGGAAACCATGTATATCGAGTTGTTTGATTTGTCAGGAAAGCTAATGATGAGAACCTTACCAAGCAGTAACCGCACCCATACTTTGAGAATGTCAGGTTATTCTGCGGGGATGTATATTCTGAAGATATACGGCGAAGACCGCGTGGTATCTAGAAAAATTGAAAAAATATAAGAAACCAACCTCTAAACCTTCCCTAATACTAACTACAGGCGGCCCTCTTAGGAGGGCCGTTTTGTGGTAAAAATGTTGGCGATTTACATAGTTTTAGGTAATGATTCCTTAACATTCTTGCCGTTTCTTTGCAGACGCAATTTATCGAAACAAATTCTAATTAATAAATGAAACACAATTACACCAAGACGCGAACGTCGCGTATTTTGATGTTATTTTTCGTGCTTTTTGCTGCTCTGGGGATGCAAAAAGGAGCTTTGGCTCAGTTCAGTATCGCGGCTGGTTCTACCAACTATGTCGAGAATTTTGACGCAATGACCACAGCAGGTACATGGACTAACAACTCTGTTCCTCTCACAGGATGGTACGCTAGAACGACGGCTACAGCATCGATTACAACGTTTGCCTTGGGAACTGGTGCAACCACCACTCCTGCGGGTCTTTACTCCTTTGCATCTACACCTACAACAGACCGAGCTCTAGGTTTTATCACAACCAATGCTTTTACTGGGGCTGCATCTACCGGATTCAATTATGTAGGTTGGAGACTTGTTAATAATACTGGCTCTCCTATAACAGCCTTAACAGTATCATATAGAGGAGAACAGTATAGAAATAACGCTAATACTGCTGCTCAACCATTAGCAGTTTCTTATTTAGTAGGTGCGACGGTTACTGATTTAACTGCGACTGGTTATACAGCAGTTTCAGCGCTTACTTACAATACATTGGTCAATACAGGAACCGCAGCAGCAGTTGATGGAAACGTGGCTGGCTTGACAAGTTTGAGCACCACTATTGATTTCTCAGCTTCGCCAATCGCACCTGGTCAGGAAATTATGATTCGTTTCGCAGACTTAAACGATTCTGGAAACGACCACACCATTGCTATTGACAACGTTACGGTGAATGCTACTACCGGAGCGACTCCTCTTGTAACTTCTACCCCAAACACCCTAACAGACTTCGGAAGTGTGAACGTTGGTTCGCAATCTACTTCTCAGATTTTTGTTGCTGAAGGTGTTGATTTGGGAACGAACATTACCATTACAGCTCCAACACACTTCTTAGTGAGCTTGGATGATGTGACATTTACTTCTTCTGTAACTCTGACACAAAGTGGTGGAGTTGTAAACGCAACAAACGTATATGTTCGTTTTGCTCCATCTTCTGCTGGTGCACAGAGCGGATCTATTACGGTTACCTCAGGTTCTGCTAGTGATCCAGTAGCCGTATCAGGTACTGGTGTTGCTGTTGCAGACGCATTATCTGACATCATTGCTGATGCAACATTTACAGCTCCAGCAAACATTGCTTACAATCTTTATCAAGAATCTGATTTGACTTCGTCATCTTTAGAAGTAGCACGTTTCATCATTCGTGATGGCGGTGCAGCTGCAGATGCTGATGCGCTTGCTACGATTTTGAACAATATCTCTTTCAACGTAACTGGCAATACTATTTTGAATCGTGTTGCTCTTTATGACGGTACTACCGAAGTTGCAGAAATTGCAGCCGGTGCTACTGCTTCATTCACCGGCCTTACATTGACCGCTGCAGATAATGCTACAAAGACGTTTTCTATCCGTGTGAGCTTCTTGCCAACGGTTACAGATAATACACAGTTTTCATTCACAGTAGCTTCTGCTGGTGCAGATATCGCTGCTTCTACATTTGCGACTGCAAATGCTGGCGGCGCTGCTTCAAGCACTGCTGGTGATGATAATAGAATTGAAGTGACTGCAACAGCATTGAACTTCACTACACAGCCAATCAACGCTGTTGTGAATGCAGCGATGGGTGTTTCTGTTGTTGTTCGTGCACAAGATGCATTGGGCAATACAGACGCTGATGCTACTGCCATTTCTTTAACATCAACAGGAACATTGACAGGAGCTCCAGTAGTTGTTACTCCTACAAACGGAGTAGCGACATACGCAGGATTGACTCACACAGCTGCAGGTACAGGTTTGACCTTGACTGCTACTATGAGCGCTATTACTGGTGTTTCAAATACTTTCAATATTGCAGGTTTACCAATTGCGGCTTGGGACTTTTTTGGACAATCAAGCCCAGCAACTGTAGCTGCAGAAGTATTTGATACAAACCTCAACAGCACAGCCGGAGCAAGCAACGTGACAAGAGGTCCTGGTGCTGGTTCTTCTACAGGCTCAAATTCTTTCAGAACGACAGGCTTCCAAAACAATGGAATTGCAGTAACAAATACAGACTACTTCCAAGTAACACTTGCGCCTATCAATGGCTATAAGTTGAACTTGAGCACTATTGATGCTCGTCTTGTTGGAACAGCAACATTTGCTAACTCTCCAGGGGTTACAAGCCAGTTCGCATACAGCTTGGATGGAACGAATTTTACGTTGATCGGAGCACCACAAGTGGTTATAGGAACTCCACAAACATTGGCACAAATTGATGTGTCTGGTGTTTCAGCGCTCCAAAACGTTGCGGAAGGAACAACAGTTTATCTTCGATACTATGCTTCTGGTCAAACTGGAACAGGTGGCTGGGGCTTCAATTCTGCTGCTGACAACCAATATGGTCTTACCATTGGTGGAACGTTGGTGTTGAATACTGATCCAACCATCATCGCTTCTACAACTGCACTTACAGGTTTTGTTCAAACAGATGCAAACCCAAGTGCTGAGCAATCATATACAGTTTCAGCTAATAATCTTACAGCATCAGTGGTTGCAACTGCTACTGCTGGCTATGAAGTGTCTCTTACTTCAGGCGCAGGCTTTGGTTCTTCAGTTACATTGACGCAAACTGGCGGTAACCTAGATGGTGAGCCAGTAACGGTTTATGTACGTCAAAACGGTGCTACTTCAGGAACCATTACACACACTTCTGCTGGTGCAACAAACGTTGTCATCAACCTTTCAGGATCATTGATTGCGAGCTATTACTCAAAAGCTACTGGAGATTTGAATGACCTATCAACATGGGGATTGAACACAGATGGAACTGGAGCAGCACCTGCTGACTTCGTTACAGGTGGACAAACTTTCATCGTAACTAACAGAGCTACTGCTAGCATCGGTGCAAACTGGACAGTATCTGGATCTGGTTCTAAAGTAGTTGTTGGTAATGGTACATTGGCAACAGACTTTATCATTCCATCAGGATTCACATACACTGGAACAGTGGATGTGGCTGATCTTGGTGAATTGACTATTGAAAATACAGTTCTCCCAACATTCGGAACACTTGCTGCAAACAGCACGGTAGAGTATTCAAACATTGCGTTGACTGTACCTAACACAGTTACTTATGGTAATCTCGTGTTGAGCGGAACAGGAACTAAAACGTTTGGTGGAAACAACACTACTGCTACAGGAAATGTGACCCTTAACGGCGTTACTATCGACGGTCCTGGTGCTTCACCATTCGCGACATTGCGTTTTGGTGGTAACCTAACTTACCTTGGTACAGTAACTCCTCCAGTTGCTACTAACAGCATCACACTTCAGTCTACTGGTACTGCGGGTGGTACTCAGACAATCTTCGCAAACGGTAACCAAGTTCGTTGGTTCCGTATCCAAACAACAACTGCTAATACACTTGTTGTAAACGGTTCTTCAGAAGTATTGCTTGGTAATAACTCTGGTGGTGGTCTTACTGCTTTGAACCTTTCATTGATTGATTTGAATACAAACAATTTCACATTGTTTAATTCTGCATCAACAAGCAGTGCTTTCGTCTTGAATACTACAGGAGCTCTTGCTGCTACAGGTGGTACATGGAATATCGCACGTACAGGTGATGGTAACTTAGGTACTATCCGCTTCTCTGCAAGTGCAAATACCGTATCAAACTTGATCTTGAATCACGCTGGTGCTGCAAACAACCAATTAGTTCTTGGTTCTGATTTGAATGTTTCAGGTGTATTCACTTTGACAGAAGGTCGCCTAGTATTAGGAACTAATAACTTCACATTGACATCGACAGCTAGCCAAGTACTAGGTACATTGGTAAATGACGGTGTTGTAACAAACAGCACTGGTGAAATGCGTATCGGATATGCAAGCCCAGTTACTTTCCCATTGGCTGATCAATCTACAGATGTAGAGTACTCTCCAATCACAGTAACATTCACTAGCTCAGCTGCGGCTCCTGGAGCTTTTGTTGCTGCACGTGTAACTGACGCAATTCAGCCATCAAATGCATCAACTACTGATTATATCACACGTTACTGGTCGATTGCACAATCAGGTTACACTGGCTATGCAAATACTGTTTCTGCATCATACCTTGATGCTGATATCGTTGGAACAGAAGCGAACATGATTACTGCATACTCTGCAAATGGTTCATTGCCATTCCAAGCAGTAGGAACAGTAAACGCTGGTGCTAACACAGCAAACAGCACAGTAGCGGTTGGAACAGGAGACTTTACAACAGTAGGTGGTCCAGCTCCAACAGTTTCAGCTAACGCTGATGATAACACAGTTTGCTCAGGTACAACTGTAAACTTTACTTCAACTGCGAGCGGTGCATCTGCATTGACTTATGCTTGGACATCTGTTCCAGCAGGCTTTACATCAAGTGTTGCTAACCCATCATTTGTAGTTACTGCTAATACCACATTCACTGTAACTGTTACAGACTTGAATGGATTATCTGCAAGTGCTTCTGTTGTTGTAACATTGAACACAGAGATCTGTGGTAATGGTATCGATGATGACTGTGATACATTGATCGACGAAGGATGTAATGCAAATGCTCCAGCAAACGATAACCGTGCATCTGCTCCAGCAGTGCTTGGTGCTACATACCCACTTTGCAGCAACACTACTGGTACATTACTTAACGCAGGTGACAACGGTGAGGCTTTGAGCGCTGAACCAATTGGTACTGGTGAAGACGTATGGTACCGTTTCGTAGCACAATCACAAGGTGCACGTATCCAAGTGAACAGTACTCAGTACAACCTTGCTCTTGAACTTCAAGATGCTGCGGGAACTACATTATTGTTCTCAGAAAATGAAACTACAACAGGTCAAGAAGTATTGATCGCAAGTGGCTTGACAGTAGGTGCTACATATTATGTGGCAGTTAGAAACTTTGGTGTAGTTGATAATGGTACATTCACCATTTGTATTCAACACTTAAGATCTAGCGTTCCAAACAACGGAACTACTTTCGCTAATCTATGTGCATTCATCAAGGCTTCTTGGACAGGTGCACAATTGTACTCTGCAACATTCGTAAATGGGTTGGATTCATACACTGCTAGCAACACTAGCACACAGATTCCATTCAGCTTATTCAATGGATTGCAATACGGTACTACTTACTCTGTAACATTCTCTAACACTTTCATCCTTCCTGATGCTGGTGGAAACAACGTTACATCAGTAGTAACAAGCGCTCCATTCAATGTGACTATCGCTGCTCATCCAGCAGTTCAGCTTCGCGCAGCAGATCGTTGTCCAACGACACGCGCTCGTGGTTCATTTATCTCTACAGATGTAGTAGTTTGTGGAGCTACAGAGTATGAGTGGGAATTTGTAGAAGTAGATGCTAATGATAACATCATTGGAATCGAAACGATTCTTGTTGAAAGCAACAGCACATCACGTTATTTGAGAGTATCTCAAATCCCAGGTGTACAAGATGGTGATCGTTACAGAGTGCGTATTCGTCCGATCTTCTCTT
>OFDN01000327.1_pt1 | contig 41396 bp, 41 predicted proteins | sample 1520971 | NCBI WGS metagenome assembly OFDN01 (sample SAMEA94257418, study PRJEB24077) | hot springs metagenome | biome: Aquatic biome; feature: Geographical feature; material: Water | place: India | collected 2012-06-12 | depth 5 m | reverse complement strand
AGCAGCGGAATCATAATCCGCGTGTCGGGGGTTCGAGTCCCTCCTCCGCTACCATCTCTACACAAGCAACGAACCGCCCGGGCTGTATTCTGGCCATTTTCGGCACCGCGGCGAAGGTGTGGAACCGGCGAGGGTCGCGTAGAGCAGCGTTCCAGCTCTTCTCGATCTTTCGCAGTCTGTTCTCGTGGCCTTCGACACTTCGTGCGGAGTTGGAAATGGGCTGGTCCAGCTACAAGTAAGACGTTGAAAAGCGGCGCGAGGACACTGGCCTTTCTCCAGTCGAACACACCTTTCGTCGCAAGCCCAATTTCCGACCTAACGGTCCAGCTGCCATTCGAGCGGAAAAACTTGCCAAGAGGGCGGCTGCTGCACAGATACACCGCGCGCCGTTCAAGATCATTAGAGCGAACGTCAACTTGCGCATCGAGCCGACACGATGCCTTCGCGAGCGAGCGCCGATCGGGCGCATGATTTCTGAAGGTTCGCAATCCGAGTGGCAGCTGCCGATGTAGGGCGCTGCCAGCGATTCCACCGAAAGAGCTCCGCATCGGGCGAATGACTGTATCGGCCAGAGGCTCAGTGCGACAATTGACATGATACATGTCATGTGAAATGTTCCCTTCATGTGGGAGGGTGACGCATGAAGCGTGCTGAGCAAAAAGCGGCGACGAAGACGATGATCCTCGGACTTGCAGCCCGGCGCCTTCGGGAGGAGGGTCTGGCGGGCAACGCAGTTCACCGTTTGATGCGCGATTGCGGGCTGACGCATGGGGGCTTCTACGTCCACTTCCCCAGCAAGGAGGCGCTCGATGTTGCCGCCCTCGAAGCAGCGATGGCGGAAAATGAGGCGCGTGATGCCGTCATTCCTGCGGGCCTGCCCCGCGCCGAGAAGCGCAAGCAGCGGATGCGCCGCTATCTTTCGCGGCAGCATCGTGACGACATTTCGCAGGGTTGCCCGCTCGCAGCCTTGCTCAGCGAGGCGGCACACGGCCCCGAGGCGCTGCGTGAGACCTATCAGCGCCTGCTCGCAGGCGTGGTCACCAATGCCGCCGACGCAGACGGACCGCCCCCGCCGTCCGAGGAACTCGCGCTGGCCGCGCTCGCGATGGGCGGCCTCGCGCTGGCGCGGGCGGTTCCCGATCCCGCGCTGTCCGACGCGATACTCGCCGCCTGCCGCGACGCTGCAGGCATGCTCGCAGATGCCTATGCGCAAGTTGCAGGAGACCCCGCATGAGCGACGCCTGGAAACCGACCGCCTGCCTGATCTGTTCGCTCAACTGCGGGATCGAGGTGCAGACCGAAGGGCCCAACATCACCCGCGTCCGGGCCGACAAGAACCACCCGATAAGCCAGGGCTACCTGTGCGAGAAGGCCCAGCGGATGGACGCCTATCAGCAGGGCCGCGACCGCCTCTCCTCACCGATGCGCCGCCGCGCGGACGGCACTTACGAGGCGATCGACTGGGACACGGCCATCGCCGAAATCGCCGCCAAGCTCGCGGGCGTGCGTGACGTGCACGGGGGCGAGAGCATCTTCTATTACGGCGGCGGCGGGCAGGGGAACCACCTGCCGGGTGTCTATTCGCAAAGCACCCTCGCCGCACTCGGCGTGCGCTATCGCTCCAATGCGCTGGCGCAGGAGAAGACCGGCGAGGCCTGGGTCCAGGCGCGGATGTTCGGCTGCGGGATGCACCATGATTTCGAGCACGCCGAGGCGGCGCTGCTGATCGGCAAGAACCCCTGGCAATCGCACGGCTTCCCGCGCGCGCGGCTGGTGCTGCGCGAGATCGCGGCGGACCCGAACCGCGCGATGATCGTGATCGACCCGCGCCGGAGCGAGACCGCGGCGCTGGCCGATTACCACCTCGCGATCCGCCCCGGGACCGACGCATGGTGCCTCGGCGCGCTGGCCGCGATCCTGGTGCAGGAAGGGCTCGCCAACAGTGACTGGATGGCCGAGCATGTCACCAATGCAGGGCCCGTGCTGGAGGCGCTCGCGCGCATCCCCGTCAGCCAGTTCGCCGCGGTCTGCGGGGTCGAAGAAGAGCTTCTGCGCGCAGCCGCAAGGCGCATGGCGCAGGCCCGGACGATGGCCTCGATGGAGGATCTGGGGATGCAGATGGGCGTGCACTCCACGCTCGGCTCCTACCTCCACCGGCTGATCATCGCTCTGACCGGTGCCTTCGGGCGCAAGGGGACGAGCTATGCCTTCGTCCCGTTCCGCCCGCTCGGGGCCGGCGGGGGCGGGTCGGGCGCAAAGACATCCGGGGAGCGCAACTTCCGCCGCTCGCCGGTGACCGGGTTCCCCGTCGTCATGGGCCTCATCCCGTGCAATGCGATCACCGAGGAGATCCTCACCGATCACCCCCACCGCTTCCGCGCGATGATCGTCGAGAGTTCGAACCCCGTGCACTCGCTCGCCGACAGCAATCGGATGCGCGAGGCGTTGCGGGCGCTCGATGTCAGCGTGGTGATCGACGTCGCGATGACCGAGACGGCGCGCGAGGCGGATTATGTCCTCCCCGCCAGCAGCCAGTTCGAGAAGGCCGAGGCGAGCTTCTTCAACTTCGAGCCCGAAGCCAACGCCTTCCAGCTGCGCCGCCCGCTGTTCCCCCCGCGCGAGGGGACGCGGGAGGAAGGCGCGATCCATGCCGCCTTGTGCGAGGCGCTCGGCGCTTTCGGCGAGGCCGACGTCGCCCCCTTGCGGGCGGCTGCGGTCAGGAGCCTCGATCACCTCGCGATGGCCTTCATGCAGACCTTGAAAGCCAACCCCGCTCTGATGCCGGTCGCCTCCGTGCTGCTTTACCGCGCACTGGGGCCGGTGCTGCCCGAAGGCATGAGCAATGCCGCAGGCGTTTGGGGCGTCTCGCAGCTGTTCGTCAGCAGCTTCCCCGAGGAGGCCGCGCGCGCCGGGTTCGAGGGGCAGCTTGCGGGCAATCGCCTGTTCGAGGCAATCATGGGTTCGCCCTCCGGCACGGTGTTCGCGCGGCAGGACTGCGAGGACAGCTGGAAGCGGCTGCGCACGCCGGGGCAGCAGATCAACCTGCATATCCCGGAGATGCTCGATCTGCTGATGGGCCTCGATCCCGCAGGCCCGCCGCGCGATCCCGACTACCCTTTCATCCTGTCTGCCGGAGAGCGCCGGACGGAGACCAGCAACACCTCGATCCGCAATCCCGACTGGCTGCGCAAGGGCAAGCTGGAGAGCGCCTTGCGCATCCATCCCGATGACGCGGCAGGCCTCGGGCTGGCCGACGGCGCGGCGGTGGACGTGGTGACGCCGCGCGGACGGGCGAGGACGCTGGTCGAACTCCACGAGGGCAGCCGCCCGGGCCATGTGTCGCTCCCCAACGGACTGGGTCTCGATGTGGCAGGTCCCGACGGAAGCACGCGCCGCCACGGCGTCGCGCTCAACGAGCTCACCGACTACCGCTGGCGCGATTCCATGGTGGGAACGCCTTGGCACAAATATGTCCCCGTCCGGCTCGAACCGGTCGGTTGAGGGAGGAGGCCGTCATGTCCGAGCCGCAGGTCACCCACGAACGCGTGGGCCATGTTCTCAAGATCACGATCGACAATCCGTCCAAGAAGAACGCCTTCATCCCCGAGATGATGGAGCAGTTGAGCGATGCGCTGACGCTGCTCGACCGCGAGGATGACCTGCGGGTCGGCGTGCTGTGCGCGGCGGGCGATCACTTCACCGCCGGGCTCGACATGCCGAAGTTCTTCGGCCCGGGCGCGACCGCCAAGCCGCTCAAGGAGGGCAATGTCGATCCCTTCGGCCTGATCAGGCAGGGGCGCAAGCCACTGGTCACCGCGGTGCAGGGAATCTGCTTCACCATCGGCATCGAGATCGCGCTGGCGGGCGACATCATCGTCGCCGCCGCGGACAGCCGCTTCTGCCAGATGGAAGCCAAACGCGGCATTGCCCCGCTGGGCGGGGCGCATTTCCGCTACATCACCCGCGCCGGGTGGGGGAATGCAATGTATCACCTGCTCACCTGCGACGAGTTCGATGCGGTCGAAGCGCACCGGATCGGACTCGTGCAGGAGGTCGTGCCGGTCGGCACCCAGATCGACCGCGCCATGGCCATCGCCGAGCTGATCGCGGCCAACGCGCCCCTCGGCATCCTTGCGACCAAGGACGCTGGCCGGCAGTTCATCACTGCAGGAGAACAGGCGGCGATTGCTGCAATTCCACAGATCCGCGCCAGGGTCATGGCGAGCGAGGATGCGGCCGAGGGCATTCGCTCGTTCGTGGAACGTCGCCCTGCGGTGTTTCGGGGAGCCTGAGGCACCATGCCCGGAAAGGATCGGCAGACGGTGCATCGCGCCGGTTCGGCAGCGAAAAGGCGTTCGCCGAGCTTTGCCGGGTAGCGCTGGGCCCACCCGGCAACGCCTTCGCGTCTCTTGCGGTCCCTGCGTTGGCACTCGCTCCTGAGCCATGAGGTCAGGAGCGGTCGGTGCGACCGTTCTACCGTTGCGGCCGCTGTCGGTGCCGACGAGGGTCTGCGATCAAAGCGTCAGCCACCAGCAGTGCTGGCAACCGCTGCAAGCATCGCCAGCACCCCTCCGCTCAGACCAACCAAGGCCGCAAACCTGAGATCGGTGCTGGGGCCGCCGATGGCCGTACCCGGGGGAGGGCCGTCAAACATGGTCGCCGCCCATGGCGCCAGGGGCCGGGCCGCTTCGGCCGATGGCGTCGCCGCCACGCGGAACTGTTCCAGCCTGTCGAAATGGTCGGCGAGAAGGTAATATGCCGTCACCCGGTGAGGCGATGGGGAGTCGCTCATCCGCTCGCCAACTGTAGCGATGGCGGAGTCGAGCACGGCGTCAGGATCGGTCAGGCCGAGCGTGTTCCTGCAGAATTTTTCGCGCACGCGGCGCGTCTCGGCCGGATTGCCGAACGACACGAGCGCCGCGTCGCGGGTTTTGAGCGCTACCATGGAATGATGCACTATCCCCGCGACAGCCCCGCTATCGGCACCGGGAACATACCGCTTGACGTCATCCGCCCAGTCGATGGCAGGAGCTTCATTGGACATATGGACCTTCCTCGCTCCGGTCAGGAGCCTAATGTTGCCGATCCCGGCGCGGTTTTAACAGAGGTTGGGTGCAAGCCCAAATCATTCTCACACCTCCGCCTTGATTCCGTATCGCCGGAGACCCGGATGGCTCCTGCCGGCACTCTCGAGAAGGGAGTTTACGCCTGGGGAGCGCGATCTTTGACAATTTTTTTTGACACTAGATTATGTTAGACATCATTGACGTTTGTCCCATAAAATGCAACATTCAACCTGCATTAGGCCGCTCACCCGACTCGATGCCTATGGCCGTATTCGCTGTTTCCTGATGCGGTTCATGGAGAATTCCACATCCACGCTAGTTGCATCCCAAGGGAACTAGGCTGGGGTCTTTACCGAGTTTCCGCGAATGCCGTAACCGATCAAGGAGGTTCGCCATATGGCAGGCGATGACACAAAGGTTTACCCCACCGGGCTGACGGAAGCGCAGGCCCTCGAAATCAACGACGGGCTGAAATGGGGAACGCGGATTTACTTCGCCATCGCCGTCGCCGCTCACGTGCTGGCGTTCGTTTTGACGCCTTGGCTCAAGTAAGGGAGGACGGACGATGAAAGAAGGTCGAATTTTCCTCTATGTCAGCCCGAATGTGATCATTCCGATCATGTTCCTCGTTCTGGTGTTTGCATCGCTCGCGGTCCATTACTCCGTTCTCACCAACACCACCTGGATGAGCGACTTCTTCCAGGGTGCCGCTGCTCCTGCCGAGGCTGCTGCAGCACCGGCTCAATAAGGCGCAGCAGGCCCGCAGTGGCCTGAGGCTTGCACAATCCATCCAGCCCGCAAGGGCGGTGTGGAACAACCAACACGAAAGACCTGGCGCGCAAGCGCCGGGTCTTTCTGTTTGTGCCGCAGACACGAGTTCAGCCGGAAGCCGAAGCCGGCCGGAAAATGCGCAATCGGCGCACCCGCAGGCGCAATGGCGTATTGCTCAGACGCGCGGCTGCAGCCCGGCATGTTCCTGGGGGCGGTGCAGCAGCGGCACCATGATGATCAGCGCCGCCGCCAGCAGGACCAGTTCCAGCGCATAGACCACGACATAGCCCGAGATCGCCGGGGGCCATCCCTCCACGATGACAAGCCCGCGGCCGATATCGCGCACCACGCCGCCAATCGCCGCGCCTGCTCCGGCCGCAGTTGCCTGAACCGCGCCCCATGCCCCCAGCGCCATGCCGATCTGCCCCTTGGGCGCATCGCGCATCGTGGCGGTCAGCGTGCCGTGGCCGAACAGGCCGGCACCGCATCCGATCATCAGGACGCCGACCGAAAACAGCGAGACCGATTGGATCGGCGCTGCGACAATGATCATCGCAAAGCCGGGCAGGCCCATCAGCGCGCCCGCCCCCGCCAGCCTGACCGGATCGCTGCCGCGACTGAGGATCTGCGATGCGATCGTGAAGCCTGCCAGGCTGCCCCCCGCCAGGATCGCGGTCAGCCGCGTTGTCATGCCCACCCCGAGGCCGAGCGCCTGACCGCCATAGGGCTCGAGCAGCACATCGGACATGGTGAAGGCCAGCGTCCCGATCCCGATCACGATCAGACGGCGCAGCGCCTGACGCTGGACGATGAAGCTGTCCCAGCTTTGGCGAAACGTCCCGGCCATGGCCGCCGGATCGGTTGGCGGCGGGCTCGAATTGAGTGCCTCCTGCTTCCACGTGGCGACAAGGTTCAGGAACACCGTGACCACGGCGCAACCCTGGATCACCTGGATCAGGCGGCCGGGGGTGAAATCGGCGAGAAAGGCACCGAAGGCCAGCGCGGAGGCAATCGATCCCAGCAGCAGGCTGACATACATCAGCCCGACAACATTGGCCTGCTGGTCCTCGCGCGCCAGATCGGTGGCAAGCGCGAGGCCGACCGTCTGCGTGATATGCACGCCCGCGCCGACCAGCAGGATTGCCACCGCCGCGCTGATCTGGCCGATCCATGCAGGCCAGGCCGCCGATTGCAGCGCACCGCCGAGCACCAGCAGGGCAAAGGGCATCAGCGCCAGACCGCCGAACTGGATCATGGTGCCGCGATAGATGAAGGGCACCCGGCGCCAGCCCAGCGCCGAACGATGCGTGTCGGAACGGAAGCCGATAAGCGCACGAAACGGAGCGACCAGCAGTGGCAGGGCAAGCATTACGCCAACAATCGTCGAGGGCACTTCAAGCTCGACGATCATCACGCGGTTGAGCGTGCCGACCAGAAGGGTCAGCGATATTCCGACCGAAAACTGGATGAGCGAAAGCCTGAGCAGGCGAGACAGCGGCAGATCGTCACTGGCGGCATCGGCAAACGGCAGCAGCCGCTTGCCCCAGCCCATCCAGAGCGACATCAGTTTTTTGTCGAACTGATTCACTACCGGGCGACCTTGAATAATTTGCACCTCGCGTCGGCCGACGGCATAAATGCCGCAACTCAGGTCCGCAATGGGGTCGATCCCAGAATGTCGGCTCTTGGGAAACGAACCCGCGTCAGCTGCCGTTCCTATCCCGCGCCGGGCAGCGGCGACTGCCGACCCAGTGCCGGTCGTTCAACGCCCTTTCCGTCGACGTCCGATCCCGCTGGAAGCGGACGATCGGGCGATCTCGTTCCGCAACTGGTCCATCTTTGTGCCAGCCCACTGCAGGGCGTCGTCGCCGAACACGAGCCGCGATGGCACTTCGCCCCGCGATGCAAGCGCTACGATCCGGGCGGCGAGAAGCCTTGGATCGCCCGGTTGATTGCCGTTGGCACTGTCAGCGAAAGCGCGAAACTGCGCGATGGCCTCGGCGTAGTCTGAAATGTCGATGCTGCCGAAGCTGGCCGACTTGCGGTCCATGAATTCGGTGCGCAGCATTCCCGGCTCGACCAGAAGCGAGCGAACGCCCAACGGTGCAAGTTCCAGCGCAAAGCCCTCCATCCATCCCTCGACCGCGAACTTCGACGCCGAGTAGACGGCGCCCCCGCCGCTGGAAACCAGGCCGCTGACCGACGATATGTTGACAATCAGGCCCGAGCGCTTCTTGCGCATGTGGGGGGCGACGGCGCGTGCGACGTTCATCGTGCCGAACAGGTTGACCTCGAATTGTCGCCGCACCGCGGCATCGGTGAAGGTCTCGAAGAAGCCTAGTTCGGCATAGCCGGCATTGTTGACCAGCACGTCGACTGCACCGAACCGCTCGGCAGTCTCGGCGGCGGCGGCATTCGCAGCTTCGCTGTCGGTAATGTCGAGCGCGAGAACGTGCAGGTGATCGTGTTCGCTGCCAAAGGCATCGCTCACCGCGTCGATAGACCGCGCTGTTGCCACCACGGTCTCGCCTGCAGCGAGGGCTGCGCGCGCGATCTCGAATCCAAGTCCTCGGCTTGCGCCCGTAATCAGCCACACCTTGCCCATCGCCTGCTCCTCGTTGCGTCCACTGGTAGTCGCTAGGTAGCCGTGCTAATGGATCGATATAATCGCCTAATCAGTAACAAGCCCCAGTAGCCGGGATCATCAATGCGTCCGGACCAACTCGGCGATCTCGCCGTCTTCGCGGCGATCGCCGCCGACCGCAGCTTCACGAAGGCCGCGAAGCGGCTTGGAGTCACGCAGTCGGCGCTTAGCCAGACCATGAAGCGGCTGGAGGCCCAGCTGGGTTTCCGCCTGCTCTCCCGCACGACGCGCAGCGTCGCCCCGACTGCGGCCGGCGAACGCCTCCTTGCCACCCTGTCGCCGGCTCTGGCCGGGCTGGACGACGAGATCGCGGCGCTCTCGCAGGCTCAGGGGGCAGCGATCGGCACCGTCCGGATCACGTCGGGCAAGCACGCGGCGGATACAGTGCTGTGGCCGATGCTTCCGTCCTTCATGCGCCGCTACCCCGGCATCGAGGTGGAACTGTGCGTAGAGGACGGCATGACCGACATCGTGGCGGGCGGCTATGATGCGGGCATCCGCCTGGGCGAGCGACTGGAGAAGGACATGATCGCGCTGGCGGTTGGACCACCGCTTCGCGTCGCGGTGGTGGCCGCTCCCGGCTATCTCAGCGACCATCCGGCGCCCACAAAGCCTGCCGACCTTACCGGCCATCGCTGCATCGCCTATCGCGACGCGCAGGGCGACCTGTCTCCGTGGTCGTTCGAGCGCGGCGGCCATGCGGTGACGGTCATGCCGGGCCGCGGGCCCGTGTTCAACGACGGCGACATGCTAGTGGCCGCCGCGCTCGAAGGGTTCGGTATCCTCTATATTCTGGCAGACTTGGTGGCGGCGCCGGTTGCCGATGGCCGTCTCGTCAGCCTGCTGGAGCCGTGGTGCGAGCCGTTCGCAGGATACCACCTCTATTATCCCGATCGGCAAGGAACGACGGCGTTCGCACTGTTCAAGGAGGCGCTGGTCGCAAGCAGAACTAAATGAGGACTGGGCCAAACGGTGCGTCAATGGACAGGCGGATTGGGGACCAAGCAGCGTCAGCTCATGACGACAGCGGCCGTTCGCCACTATGGCTCCGGACGTCGGCTTTGTTCTCCTCGGGAACAGGCGGGCAAAGATGTCGGGCTGCGGGCGTGCGGGCCGCTTTTCGGCGCAATGCAGCTGATCGCGGGCCGGATCCCCTGGCGGCAGCAAGCAAGCGCTGAGCAGGTATCCGATGATCGCGCTGCCCCCGTATCCCACCAGCGGCGTGGGATGATTGCCGATCACAGCAGCCAGAATGATCGCGAGCCAGACTGCGCCGAATGCCGCGCATTGCCGCGCGGCATCCCTTTCCCGGGTGCCGAAGGCCGCAGCGGGTAGCAACAGCAGCGCTCCTGCGCTCGCAACAGCGATGCCGAGCAGCGGGTGCACCTGCCAGGTCTGCGTGAACACGCCCTCGGTAAAGCGCACTGGGGGGAGGTCGTCGGCCTGCACCAGCGTGACGATGAAGCCAAATGCGCTCGCCGCGAGCACAATGGCTACCTGCCGGTTGCGGTGCAGCAGCCAGAGCGTGGCGATCCCTGCGACCATCGCGCCTGCCATCGCTCGGTCGGGTTGCATGGCCATGGCCCCTGCTGCGACCACCAGCGCCGCCGTGCTCGCAGCCGTGGTCTTGCGCGCAAACATCATCAGCAGGGCAGGCAGCAGGATCAGACTCGATTGCACCAGCAGCGGCCCGGCCGCGATCCAACGCACAACGCCATGCGACGAAACCCCGAACATGTTGGTCAGCACCAGCAATCCGGCCATGCTGATCGCAGCGACGGTGCGGGCGCTTTCGGAAAGGCCCCGCCAGACTGCCGCCCCGCCGAGCAGCGCCAGACCGATGCCGAGCGAGGCGATGTTCACAAGGATCATCGATAACGAGGCGTCGGCAACGTGGAGATGGATCACGCCGATCAGCACCGCCGCAGTGGCGGCCAGAGCTGCGAGACGGCGCGGCCCGAGGCGGTCGCTCGCAAGGCCAAGAGCACCATTCAGTCGTGTCCTGATGAATGTGAGCGCCAGACCCGATCCTGCCCCGGCCGCAAACCGCAGCGCTTCGTCGTCGTCGGCAATCGCCGCCGCCTCGGCGCGAACAGCCTCAGCCCAGTCCCGCATGTGGGCGGGTGCCAGCCCGATCAGTCGGACAAGCATCCTGTCGGACAGTTTGCGCAGAGCCCGGCGGCTCATGTGCGCACCTCTCGCAGCGAGGAACGATCGCCGCCCGCCGGTTCGATCGGGTTGGCGCGCGCCACCTCGATCCCCGCTGCAGTCAGCTTGTAAGTGTGCCGCGGCGGACGACCGGGTTCAGCGGGCGGCTGCCATTCGGTTTCGAGCAGGCCTCGCTCCTTCAGGCGGATCAGCAAGGGGTAGAGCGTGCCCGATTTGATGCCGGTGATCTTTGCCAGATCATAGCCATAGGACCACGACCCGGCTCTATCGAGCAGGGCGGCGAGCATCAGCCTGGCAGCTGGCGAGAAGGAGCGTGCGCGGGTCATGCGACATTAATTCTACCTATGTAGAGTTGTCGTCAAGGTGTTTGTCGATCAGACTTTGTAAATCGCTATTTTGGCTCTCGCTGAGAGTCCCTCCTCCGCAACCAGAACTTCGCGATCCTCCTCGCGGTCCCGGATTGCCGTGCCGATGCTCGCCCCGGTTTGCGCACGCCTGATGGCGGGGAGCATTTCTGCAGGCTCGGGCCTGCGCGTGTAGTCGGGGTTGACCTCGGCATAGGCGATCACTCCGTCGCTGCCGATCACGAAGCGGCCCGGCATCGGCAGCGTCCAGCTGTCGTCGCCATTGAACATCGGCAGGTTGTTACCGAGCGACTTGTAGAGTTCGGCCAGATACGCCGGCAGCGCGAAGCGCAGGCCGAAGGCGGCCGCAAGGGCATTGCCCGGGTCGGACAGGATCGGGAATCCCAGACCGTTCTCGCGCACCGACTTGCGGCTGTTGACGCGGTTCTGCGGCGAGATCGCGACGAGCCGCGCACCGGCCGCCTCGAAGCTCCCGCGCGCGGCTTCGAGCGCCTGGAGTTCCATGTTGCAATAAGGGCACCACACGCCGCGATAGAAGCTGAGCACCAGCGGGCCCCGGGCGAGCAGGTCGGCCGAGGACAGCGGTGCGCCGCCGTGCGCCTCGAGCGTGAAGACAGGGGCGCGGTCGCCGGCCTTGAGAGTGCGCGCTGCCGCGCCGCTCGTGATCAGCTCGGCGGTCGCGCGCTCCATGATCGCGCGCACTTCGGGTGGGCGCGCGGCGCGGAATTCGGCCTTGAAGGCATCGAGGCGGTCTTGCAGGGTCATGGCACTTCTCCGTGAGGGCAGCTCAGGCGGCGGGGACGAGGGCTTCGACCCGCGCGATGGCGCGTTGCACGGCAGGGCGGGTCTCGATGGCGGAGACCCAGCGCGTAAGGTGGGGCAGGCCGCTGATATCCACCTCGGCAAAGGCGCGGCGCCACAGCCAGCCGAAATGGGCGATGTCGGCGATGGTGTAGCTGTCGCCGGCGACGAATTCGTGCCGCGACAGGGCGAGATCGAGCATCCCGGCGGTGCGCGCGGCCTCGGTCTCGAAGCGGGCGATGGCGAGCGGCTGGGGCTCGGCCGCCTGCTTCTTGAAGAACCCGGCCTGGCCGAAAGCAGGGCCGAGGCCCGAGGCGTGGAAGAACAGCTGTTCGAACACCCTTGCACGGGCCTCGCCGGCGGCGGGGAAGAGCTGGCCGGTCTTCTCGGCAAGGTGGACGAGGATCGCCGCGCTCTCGGTCAGCACCAGCGGGCCATCGACCAGCACCGGCACCTTGGCGTTGGGGTTCAGCGCCACGAACTCGGGCACCTTCTGCTCGCCCTTGCGCACATTGACGCCGTTGAGGGCGTATTCCAGCCCCATTTCCTCCAGCGCGATCGGGACCTTGACGCTGTTGGGCGTGGCGAATGCGTAAACCTCGATCATGGCCTGTCTCCTTCGCGGGGCAGCGATCCCGCCCGTTTTCCGACAAGACAGATGCCCATTTCCCGCGCGACAGGGCAGATGGCCCGCAGCACTATGATCTATTCCAGTGGGGAATGAAGATGGACCGTTTCCATGCAATGGCGACCTTCGTGCGGGTGATCGACACGGGGTCCTTCTCGGCCGCCGCTCGTCTGGGCAATGTCGGACAGCCGGCGGTTTCCAAGATGATCGCGCAGCTCGAAGACCAGCTCGGCGTCCGGCTGGTGACGCGCACCACGCGGGGACTGTCACCGACAGAGGCGGGACAGCGCTATTACGAAAGGGCGCGGCGCGCGCTCGAGGAGGCGGACGAGGCCGAGGTCGCGGCGCGCGGTGCGGGCAAGGGCCTGACCGGGCGGCTGCGGATCTCGGCGGCGACGACCTTCGCGCGGCTCCATGTCGTCCCAAGCCTGCCCGCCTTCATGGACGAACACCCCGGGCTCGAACTCGAACTGATCATGGACGACCGGGTGGTCGACATGGTCGAGGAGGGGATCGACCTCGCCCTGCGGATGGGCGCGCTGCCGGATTCGACGGCGACCGCGCGCAAGCTCGCGGCGGGGCGGCGGCTGCTGCTGGCAACGCCGGCCTATCTCGCCCGCGCCGGAGCGCCCGCCAGCCCGGCAGAGATCGCGGGCCATCAGGCGGTGGTCTACACCCGCTACGAAGCCTCGTACTGGACCTTCCGTCATGTCAGCGGTGCCGAGGCTTCGGTCAGTGTCGGCGGGCGGCTGCGGGTGACCGCGGCAGAAGGTCTGCGCGCGGCGGTGCTTGCCGACATGGGCCTCGCGGTGGCGTCGGAGTGGATGTTCACCGGCGAACTCGCCAGCGGCGCGGTGGTGCCGGTGCTCGCCGACTGGGCGCTCCCGCCGATCGACCTCTGGGCGCTGTTCCCGAGCGGGCGGCTGGCAAGCGCAAAGGCGCGCGCCTTTGCCGACTATGTGGGCGATGTGCTCAGGGAAGGGTGATCAGCCGCGCCGGAGGGTGAGCGCGATGCCGCCCAGGATCAGCGCAGCGGCGAGCGCGAGCCGCCATGTCAGCGGCTCGGCCAGCAGGGCGGCGGCGGCGATCGCGGCGACCACCGGGGTCGCCAGCTGCACCGCTCCCACCGCGGCGTGGGGCAGGCGCGGCACCAGCCGGTACCACACGACATAGCCGAGCCCCGACGTCACTGCGCCCGACGCAATCGCCAGCCCGGCACCGCTCGCCGTCACCCCGGCCCCGCTATCAAGCAGCACCAGCGGGGCGGCGAGCAGCGCGGCAAGCGCGAAATTGCCCGCCGTGCGCCGCGCCGGATCGGGCGCGCTGCGGCCGAGCACGGAATAGAGCCCCCACGCGATCCCGGCCGCGATCATGCTCGCGATGGCCAGCAGTGGCCCGGGCGCAAGGTGCGCGCCGAGCAGCAGCGCGACACCGCCCAGCGCCAGCGCGATCCCGGCAAGATCGCCCGCCCGCACCCGCTGGCCCGACAATGCGCCGCTCGCCAGCACGGTCGCCTGCACCGCGGCGAACAGCACCATGGCGCCGGTCGCTGCGCCGAGCTCGACATAGGCGAAGGAGAAGCCCGCGCAGTAGACGAACAGCGCGAGCGCTCCGGGCCAGCTGAAGGTGCCGGCGCGCGGGCCCCGCAACAGCCACGGGAGCAGCACCACAGCGCCCGCGCCGAGGCGGATCGCGGTGAAACTCCCCGCCCCGATAGCGCCCTCGCCGAGTGCCGCGCGCGCAAGCAGCGAATTGCCAGCGAAGGCGGCGACCGCCAGCAGGGCAAGCGCCGGGGTGACGAGGCGCGGTGCCGCCATCTCAGTCGTGGAACGGATAGTCGATATAGCCGTCCCCGCCGCCGCTGTAGATGCGCGCGGTGTTGAGCGGGTTCATCGGCAAGTCCTCGGCGAGGCGGCGCGGCAGATCGGGATTGGCGATGAACAACCGTCCGAAGGAGGCCGCGTCGATCTCGCCCGCTTCCAGCGCGGCGCGGGCGCGGGGGCCGGTGTAGCTGCCATTGGCGATGTAGTTGCCCCCGAAGGCCTTCCTCACCACCTGCGGGTCGACGATCCTGTCGAAGGGGTCGCCGCGCGGGTCGCTCGGCTCGACGCAGTGGAGGTAGGCGAGCCCGCGCTTGCCGAGCTGCTCGGCCAGGTAGCCGAACAGCGGGGCGGGGTTGCTGTCGCTCATCCCGTTGATGGTGAGCGAGGGCGAGAGGCGGATGCCCACCCGGTCCGCGCCCCACACGCCGATGACCGCATCGGTCACCTCGAGCGTCAGCCGGGTGCGGTTCTCGATCGAGCCGCCATACTGGTCGGTGCGGTGGTTGGTGCCATCGCGCAGGAACTGGTCGAGCAGATAGGCATTGGCGCTGTGCACCTCGACCCCGTCGAACCCGGCGGCCTTGGCGTTGATCGCGGCGCGGCGGTAATCCTCGATGATGCCGGGGATCTCGCCTGTTTCGAGTGCGCGGGGGATCACGAAGTCCTGCGGGCCGTCATAGGTGTGGGCGTGGCCCTCCAGCCCCACCGCGCTCGGCGCCACCGGCAGCGCGCCGCCCGGTTGCAGCGAGGGGTGCGACAGGCGACCCACGTGCCACAGCTGGAGCATCATCCGCCCGCCTGCCGCGTGGACGGCATCGGTCACCCCGCGCCAGCCTTCGACCTGGCTTTCCGAATGGATGCCCGGCGCGCCCGCATAGCCCTTGCCTTGCTGCGAGATATGCGTCGCCTCGGAGATGATCAGCCCGGCGGTCGCGCGCTGGGTGTAATAGGTCCGCTGCAAGCCGTGCGGCGCGTCCTCGGCGTTGGCGCGGGTGCGGGTGAGCGGGGCCATGACGATGCGGTTGGGCGCTGCGATGGCGCCGTAGCGGATCGGCTGGAACAGGGGGTCGTGGGTCATTGCTGGGCTCCTCCGGCAGCAGGGGGGACGGGCGCCGGGCGATTCAGCCCGACAGCGATGATGAGGCCGAGTGTGGCAAGCAGCGCCCCGGCGATTTCGAAAAGCTGGGGCAACGTGCCGCTCGAAAGGCTGGCGAGCCCGAGTGTCAGCGCCGGGACGATGGCCGGGAACAGGCCGGCCCTTGCCGCCCCGAGCCGCTGGACGGCGACCCCGTAGGCGATCACCGCGAGCACGCCCGCGGCAAGGCCCTGGACGATCACCTGCGCCAGGAACGACGCGGGCGGCAGAGCAGCGATCCGGCCGAAGTCGTCCGCGATCAGCATGGCGGGAACGATCGCCAGCGCGGAGAGGGTCGAGACCGCGGCGGTCACCGCGAGGGGATCGAGCTCCCAGCGCTTGATGAGAATGGTGAAGCCCGTCCAGCCGAGCCCTGCGGCAATGAACATGAGGTCGCCAATCCACACCATGCCGCCGCCCATCGCGTCCGCATGGCCGGCGATCACCGCGAGGCCTGCGACGATCAGCGCGGTGCCCACCAGTTTGGCGGCACTGACGCGCTCCTTCAGCAGTACCATCGCCGCCGCCATCGCGGCGAGCGCGATGGTCGAGGGCTGGATCACCGCGCCGTGCGCGAGCGGAGCGTGGGCATAGCCCCCGGTCGCGAGCAGGATGAACGGCGGCCCGGCGAGCAGGGTCAGCACGCCCGCGCGCCGCCAGCCGACCCCGGCGAGGCGCAGCGGATCATGGCGCAGCAGCCACGGCAGCATCACCAGCGCAGCCGTTCCAAAGCGCAGCGCGGCAAAATCCTGCGGCAGCAGCCCGAGCGTGGTGCCCGATTTGGCGAAGATCATGAAGGCCGACCAGACCAGCGCGGCGCCGAGCCCGGCGGCGATCCCGGTGGTGGTGGGCGAGACACCCCGAAGAAGGACCCTGCCATGCCGCCCGAGGGGGGGAGAGAAAGTGGCGGTCATGGCAGGGCTCCAGGGATCGCCGCCCGCGTGCGCCGGGAGGGGGAGGGTCACGCGGGCGGCGAAGGGGAGAGACGGATCAGGCGGCGAGCGCCACATCCAGTTCCGGCGCGGCCGGGAAATCGACCGGAATGTCGGTCGCGGCGTGGAGGTAGTTGCTGATGATCTTGTCGCCGATCGTCATGATCACATCGACAAGGTTCTCCTGCGTCCAGCCAGCCGCGAAGAAGGCCTCCATCGCGGCGGCATCGGCATGGCCGCGATTGGCGACGAGGCTGCGCGTCAGGCGGGCGAGCGCATCGAACTTGGGGTCGAAGCTGGCGGTGCCCTTGCGGATCTCGATGATCTGCGCGTCGGTGAAGCCGTTCATCTTGCCGAGCGCGGTGTGCGCGGCGAGGCAGTAGCGGCAGTCGTTGTACTGGCTCACCACCAGGTTCACCACTTCGCGGGCCTTGGCATTGATCGACGACTTGGCCGATTGCAGCGCGAGATAGGTGCCCAGCGCATTCTGCGAGAGGGCGAAGGTCGCGTAGAGATTGGGCACGAAGCCGAGCTTGCCCTGAAGGGCATCGAACATCGCCTGGTTTGCGGGGGTGACGGTGTCGCGGGTCGGGACGGTGAAGCGGGTCATGGCAGATTTCCTTGTGGCGAGGCGGCGAAGGTGCCGTGCCACTTCAATGGGCCGATTGCGGCTCATCCTGCAGACGGCTTGGGGCAATAGCTTCTATGCCAAGGGGGAATAGGCGGGGATGCGATGCGGCGAGGCGACGGGCCCGCCACCCTGCACCTGCCGCTGCGCTGATCGGAGGTTCACGCCAGCGGCAGGCGCAGCGTCGCCTCGGTTCCGCCGCCCGGAGCGTCGCTCAGCGAGAAGCTGCCGCGCTGCTGCATCGCGAAGTCGCGCACGATGCTCAGCCCCAGACCCGCCCCGCCGGTGTCGCGGTTGCGAGAGCCCTCGCCGCGTTCGAACGGGCGCATCAAGCGCTCGCGCTCCGCTGCAGGGATGCCCGGCCCCCTGTCGCGGACGCAGATCAGCACGTCGGCTCCTGCCAGCGCAGTCGTGACCGTCCCGCCCGCGGCATAGGCGATGGCGTTGCGCAAGAGGTTCTCGATCGCGCGGCGCAGGGCCGGTTCCGGCACCCGCACCTGCGCGTCGGCGCCGGGTTCCAGACGGATGCCCGCCGCCCCTGCATTCATCTCGTCGACGATCACTTCGAGCACTGCGCGCACATCGACCAGCGCGGCAGGCGTGGCCGCATCGCGGGCGAAAGCGAGCACTTCGCCGATCATCGCCTGCATGCGCTCGACATCGTGCACCATCCGCGCACGTTGCGGTTCCGGCACCGCCTCGATCCGGAGGCGCAGGCCCGTCAGCGGTGTGCGCAGATCGTGGGCGATGGCGGTTAGCATCCGCGCGCGCTCGCTCGCCTCGTCGGCGAGGCGTTGCTGCATCGCGGCGATGGCGGCAGCAGCCTCGCGCAATTCGCGCGGTCCTTCCTGCGGAATCGGCGCGGCGGCGTTGCCCAATGCGCCGGCCAGCGCGCGGAACGGGCGTGTCAGCCGCCGGGCGAAGAACCACGCCAGCGGCGCCAGCAACAGCAGGCTGACAGCCAGCGCGATGAGGATGCTGCGCTGCCATCCGCCGAGCAACGGCTCGGCAGGCCTGACGACCAGCCAGCGCCCGTCGGGCTGCCGCAGGCTGGCGGCATAGGCGGGCAGCGGCAGATCGAGCAGCACCTGGCGAAAGGCGCCCGTTGCGGCGGCAGGTTCGACCACCTCGAGCTTTGCCGTGTCGCGCTCGCGCAGGACGATCGTGTCGGGCAGGTCCTTGCCGAACAGGCGCACCGCCTCCTCCTTCGGCATGGTGCGGACACTGACCGCGACCGCCGGTGCCGCGTCGAGCCGCGTCACCCGCAGATCGTCGGCGGACTTGCCTAGCTCGGCGGCGAGCAGGCCTTCAATCATGGGGATTCGCGCGCCGGAAGGCGGCGCGGCGGTGATGCGCCGCTCGAACCCGGGAGTCTCGCTGCGCAGCGCCATGATCGCCTCGGACGCGACGATCCGCGTGGCCGGGGGCGGCGGCGCGGCAAGAACGATGGCCGCTGTGGCCGTGACGCTCAGCACCGCCACCGCGACCCCGAAGCCGCCGATCGACACGAGAGCGCTGGGCGTGCGCTTCATGCGGGCTGCACCGCCGGCAGAAACCGGTAGCCGACGCCGCGCACCGTCTCGATCAGGGGCACCGGATCGGCGTTGGCGAGCTTGCGGCGCAACCGGCTGACCGCGATGTCGATGGCGCGGTCGTAGGGCGCGGCATCGACCCCGCGCGCAAGATCGAGCAGGAGATCGCGCGAGAGGATCCGCCCCGGGCGCTGGACGAAGGCGGCGAGCAGGGCGTGCTCTCCCTCGGTCAGCGCCAAGGCGCGGCCGGCGGGATCGCGCAGACGCCGCTGCTCGACATCGAACCACCATCCGGCGAAGGTCAGTGCCCCCTCCTGGCTGCCGCGCAGTCCGGGCCGTTCGATCATCGGCCGGCGGAGCAGGGCTCGCACCCGGGCCAGCAGTTCGCGCGGCTCGAAGGGCTTGGTCATGTAATCCCATGCGCCCACCTCGAGGCCGACGATCCGGTCGGTCACGGCATCGAGCGCGCTCAGCATCAGGATCGGCGTGCCGCCCGCGCCAAGCCGGCGGCACAGCGACAGGCCGTCCTCGCCCGGCATCATCACGTCGAGCACGATCAGACTGGCGGGCGCCGCACTCAGCGCGCGATCGCAAGCCGCCGCATTCTCGGCCACCCGCACCGCATAGCCGTGCACGCCGAGGAAGTCGGCAATCGCATCGCGGATGCTCGCATCGTCGTCGACCACGAGGATGGCGGGTTGGGAATCGGTCTCGGGTGTCATGGCCGGGCAGGATAATCGGGCTCTGTAGCATTCACGTATCACGGCCCGCTACACCCGCGCCATCCGGTCGATACGCAAGGCTGCTCTTGTCCCCGCCAGGTTGATGAACTTGGAGAAACCGTGTGACGAGACGATGGTGCGGATTTGCGGCGGGGTTGATGGCGAGCGCGGCGCCGGGCGCGGTGCTGGGGCAGGCGGCTGAAGAAGCGGATCCGCCCCCGGCCGCCGCGGCCGATGCGCAAGCACCGCAGGCAGGCGAGCCCGCAGCGCCCCCGAAGCGGGTGTTCTACGGCCCCGACGGCAAGCCGCTTCCGCCCGAGCTCGCGCAGCAGATCGAGGAGCAGCTGAAGGACCGCTTGCCACCGCCCGGCACCAGCGGCGCGCAGCCGACCGTGCGGGTTCAGACCCTCGACGGCAAGCCGCTGCCGCCCGAACTTGCCCGGAAGCTGCTCGAACAATTCGGCGATCAGCTACCCCCCGAAGCGCGCGAGGCCGCGCAAGCGGCGGCGGGCGCGGCGGACGCAGTCGAAGGGGCGGCTGCCGCGAGCGATGCTCCGCCCAGACCCGAAGGGATCGTCGTGTCGGGCGAGCGCCCGCGCGGATCGGTGAACAGCGACATCCCGCCCGAGCGCAGTTTCAGCCAGCTCGATATTCGTGCCCTGGGTGCCGAAAACATCGGCGCGCTGCTCGACACAATCGCCCCGCAGACCGCCAGCAACCGCGGCCGCGGTGACGCACCGCCGGTGACGCTGCTCAACGGGCGCCGCGTGTCCGACTTTTCAGAGATCGCGCGGATCCCCTCCGAAGCGATCGAGCGGATGGAGATTTTTCCGGAGGAACTGGCACTGCAATATGGCTACCGGGCGGACCAGAAGGTGGTGAACATCGTCACCTTCCCGCGCTATCAGTCGCGGGTGGGGCAGGCGAGCTTTCTGACCCCAAGTGAAGGCGGGCGGGAAACCGGCATCGGCAACGCGGACTATCTGCGGATCGCCGGCGACACGAGGATCGCCCTCGGCGCGACCTATTCGCACGCGGACAACCTGCTCGAAAGCGAACGCGACGTGGAACAGTTTGCCGGGGTGCCGGAGCTGGGCGCGGTGCGGACGCTGCTGCCCGAAAACGAACGCTTCAGCGTCAACGGCGTCCTGAGCGGCCATGTGTTCGGCGACGTCTCGGCGACCCTCAACGGCCGGGTCGATGTCTCTCGGAATGACAGTCTGCTGGGCCTCGCCGATGACCGCATCCTGCGGCGCGACAGCGACCAGACGCTGGTGCATGTCGGCACCACGATTGGCGGGCGCCTCGGTCGCTGGCAATGGACCGCGCTTGGCAATTTCGACCGGACCGAGGGCGAGGTGCTGACCGATGCGGCGGATACGCCGTCGCGGCGCGATGCGGCATTCTCGACCGACACGCTGTTCAATGCCGATGCCCTCGCTTCGGGGCCGGTTGCGACGCTGCCTGCGGGTCCGCTGGCGGCGAGCCTGCGGATCGGAGGGGAGTTTCGCGATTTCACTGGTCGGGCGAGCTTTGGCGGTGCCGCTACGGTGGCCGACCTTTCCCGCGACCGTGGTGGCGTGCAGGCAGATGTCGCCATCCCCATTTTGAGCCGCACCGATGAGAAGGCATCGCCGCTCGGCAATCTGACGCTCAACGCCAATTTCGCCTATGACCGGCTGTCAGACGCGGGAACGCTGTGGACCTATGGCTATGGTCTCAACTGGTCGCCCGCCAAGGCCATCAACCTCGTTTCCTCGTTCACGCGGGAAGAGGGTGCGCCCACGCTCGAGCAGTTGGGCGGGCCGACGGTCATCACGCCAAACCTTCGCACCTTCGACTTCGTCCGCCGCGAGGTGGTCGACATCAACCGCGTCACTGGCGGAAACCCTGCGCTCGCCAATGACGATCGCCGCCTGTTCCGCCTCGGCGTGACGCTGCGACCGCTGGCAAAGACCGACCTCAGCATCAGCGCCGATTATGTGCGCAGCCGCACCGACAATCCCGTCGCCCCCTTTCCGATCATCACCTCGCAGATCGAGGCCGCCTTTCCGGAGCGGTTCACGCGCGATGACACGGGCCGCCTGCAGCAGATCGATGCGCGCGCGGTGAACTTCGCCTCCGCGCGCCAGCAGCAGCTGCGCTGGGGGATCAACTTCACGCGCCCGCTGGGCAAGGTGCCGGAATTCCTGCGCGATGCGCGCGTCAAGGTGGTGACCAGCGAGGCCGAGGTGAAGCGGCTGTTCCCGAACGCCGAGCTGATCCGGGCCGAACCCGGCAGCGCGACCGCGCAAGGGGCCGCCAATCTCACCAGCCGCCTGTACGTGAGCCTCTACCACAACTGGTATCTCGAGGACGAAATCGCCTTGCGCCCCGGCGGCCCGCGGCTCGATCTGCTCGATGGCGGCGCGGTCGATTTTCTGGGTGGGCGGCGCCAGCACGAGGTTGATCTACAGGCCGGGGCGTTCAAGGGTGGCTGGGGTGCGCGCATTTCGGCCAACTGGCGAAGCGCAACCGCGGTGCGCGACCCGGCTCAACCCGCGAGCGACCTGCGCTTTGATGACTACGCGATTGTCAACCTCAACCTCTTCGCCAACCTTTCCGAGGCGGTCGGCGGCAAGAAGCCTCCCGCCTGGCTGAAGGGCACCCGCGTGTCGCTGGGGGTCACCAACCTCTTCAACACCCGCCCGCAGGTCCGCGACGCCGCTGGCGCGGTGCCGCTGAGCTACCAGCCGGCCTATTTCGATCCGCTGGGACGGGTGTTCAACCTCGGCCTGCGCAAGCTGATCTGACGGCCCGGTACCGTCGGTCGGCCATCCTTTTCCCCGTTCCTTTTCGCGAGGTATCCTGCATGCGTCCCATTGCCCGTATCATCGTCGCCCTTGCCATGGTCGTTCCTGCCGCTGCACCGGCTGCACCGCCCGAACCAGACGAAGTCGGCCGCTTCCTCGCGAGCCGGGGCTTTACGGTCCTCAAGCTCACCAAGCTGTCCACCGGTCACGAGATCATCGACGTTGAGATCAATGGCCAGCCGGGCACCTTCGTGCTCGACTCCGGCGCCGGTGCTACGGTGGTGCGGCATGACCGGCTGGCGAAGTTCGGGCTCGGCGCAGCCACCGGCGAAGAGCAGGGCGCGGGTGCTGGCGGCAGCATTCCGATCACCAGCCACCCGATCACAAGCCTTACCCTCGACGGCCGAGCCGTGCCGCTGGCGAAGGTCTACGGAACCAATCTCGACAGCGTCGTCGCACGCCTCAAGTCCGTCACCGGCGTCGAGCTCGACGGGGTCATCGGGCAGGACATACTCAGCGGATATGCCGGGATCATCAACATCGGATCGAGCGAGCTCTATCTCAGGCTTCCGGCGGGTTGAGGCGGCGAGGGCCTTCGGGCAGCGACTATATCCGGATGACGCCTTCGGCACGGCGATGGCGGTCAATCAGCGGGGCGTGCGCAGGTTCTAGCCATGCAATGCAGGGGTACTTGCCGCCCCGGGAGCGCCATTGCGCAGGCGCAGCGGTGGTTCTCGTGCCATAGCCGCGCGGTTTGTCCCCGCCCGATGTTCCTGAAATGTTTCACGTGAAACATTGGCGGCGCGTTCATTGCGCCGCGGCTGCGATTGCCTGGCCGATCTCGTCCGGAGCGTCGGTGACAAATTGCTCCATCGCGGCAAGGATGCGCTCGTCGTGATACTCGTCGCTTGCAAGCAGTGCCGCCTTTTCCGCCGCGAAGGCGGTTCTGGCGGCCCGGGCTTCAGCTTCGAGCTTGCCGATCTCCCCGGTGAGCGCCGCGATCCGGGCCTTGTCCCCTGCCGCACGTGCAGCGGCGAGCTGCGGGGTGAGCAGGTCGAACCGGTCGAGCGCGGCCTTGGTGCGGGACACGACCGCGTTGAGCTTGAGCACGGTCTGCTGGGTGAAGGCCGGCCGCTGGTCGACCGCCGCATCGGCGGTCAGCGCGGCGGCCCGTGCCTTGGCTTGAAGCTGGGCCCGAGCATCGGCGGGGGTGGCGGCGGCGTCCGGTTCGGCGAGGTTGCGCGCTTCGCTGCAGGCAACCGTCAGCGCAAGCGCGGCGCCGAGCGCGAGCAGCGCTCCCAATCCATCATGTCTCATGGTGCAATCCTTTAGAGGGCACGAAGGCTGCCCGGCCGTGGCCGGACAGCCTTGCGCCTGATGCCGGCGCGCGCGGTCGGCGCGCGCCGGTTCACGGTCAGCGGCGGCGGAACAGGGTCGCACGCGCATAGCGCGCGATCTGCCGACCCATCCGGATCCCGCTGTCGGCGTCGAACTGCCAGTGCACCCCGTTGAACACGCGGCTCCGGCCGTTCTCATCTTCCGCGCTGCTCAGCGTGCGGTAACGCACCGGCACCAGCGGACGTACCACGCCGGGCGTGAAGGGATCGGTCGTCACCCCGTTGTACTCGTCCGAGACGAAGGTGAAGGCGGTGTTGTCGGGCATGAAGCCCCGCGCGGTCTCGAACAGCGCCGCCCCGAAGGTCGCGTGGCCCGAGGTATAGGCCGGGAACGGCGGGGTCAGGCGGCGGGGCGTGGCGGTCTGGGCGTTGGCCAGCGAGATGCCGAACGGCTTCCAGCCCGGGACTGCGGTGGTCGCCGGATCGCCATCGTCGTCGCGCAGGCCGACGACCGGACGCCAGAAGTTGTAGTAGTACTTCGTATCCCAGGCGCCGATGCCGCTGTCGGCCATCGAGACGTGCAGCAGGGCGTAGAACTTCGCCAGCTCTTCAGGCTTGGTGATGCGCGCCTTCTCGGCCAGCACGTTGGCGATCTGGGCATAGAGACGCGGCGGGACGCCGAGGGTCGGCGGACCGTCGTAACCCCAGTAGTTGCCGATGAACTGGGTTCGTGCAGTGCCGGTGCTGCCGGGGGTATCCGGCGAGGCACCAAGGCCCTTCACGTCGTCGAAGTTCCAGCGGTAGCCGGCAGTGCCCGGCTGGTCGAACGGCGCCGCCCGGAACTGCGCGCCGCTGGTGAGGGCGAAGGGAGTGACCGCACCCCAGCTGGCACCGAGCGCGATCTGGTTGGTGCCTTCCGGATCGGGGGTCCACTGCAGCGGACCGGTGGCCCCGCCATTGACCGGCTGCCCGTAGAAGTTGGTGGTGCCGGTGGCAATGCGGCCGCCCTGACCCCAGTTCACTTCGCCGATCTGCGAGCCGTCATTGGCGCGCCGGGCGAGCATGGCAGCCGCAGCGGCCTCGCCAACGGCCCGCCCGCGCGCGAGCGCCTGACCGGTCGCACCGATCTCGGCAAGGTCATCCTGCAGGATCTGGTCGAGGGTGCCCGCCTGATTGGTCCACAGCGCAACCATCACGTTGTGCGCGGCATAGGCGATCGCGACCTTCTTCGAGGCGCCGGGCAGCGCGGCCGGGATGTCGTTGTAGCCCTGGGTCTTCTTTTCGAAGGCGTTCACCGCGTCGAACACCGAGACCATCACCATGGCAAAGGCGCGCGAGGTGCGGGTCGGGCCGCCGATCTGCGGCGTGCCACCCGGCGCGAAATCGGCCGAGTGCGTATCGAGCATGATGTCGTGCCACTTGCGGATCGCGGCGGCTTCACTGCGCCGTGCATTGAGCGTCTGCGCCTCGGCGCTGAGGCCAGCGGTCTGCGCGGTCGCCGGAGCGTAAGCGACGCCGGTGCCAAGAACGGCAGCGGACGCCAGCAGGACGATTGCTTTCTTCATGAGTTTTCCCCTTTCGACACAAAACGACCCGATGCATCGTTTAAGGGGCACAACATCTTTCACAGGCAGCACAATTCGTCCGACAAAGCGTCGGTGAATACACGCATGGCCGAAGAATTTCAGCGATAGCGTAGTATACGAATACACATGCGCATGAACGCGCATGGAATTCTACTGAGATTGACGGTGTGGTTTCCCCAAAAATCGTGCAACGGTTAAAATCTAGGCCGGGCTCATTAGGGGCTCGGTCACTAGCAGTCATTGCGATTCCCCGAGGAAGGAGATGGGCCAATGGGGAATTTTCGTCAATCGTGTTGTTGGTTAGTTTCCGGCCATAATCATGTACTTGAATTGTAGGAATGCGTCACGACCAAGTCTTAAAAATGACGCCGGAATTGCTGCTCGATAAATCCCGATTGTCAGCAAGGGCATAGCTTCGCTGCGTTCGCTTGGCGGACGGGGGCTCCTGCCCGACTGATCGCCAAAATCAATCACAGTGATCGATTTTTTTTCCAGCAAAAAGGGAACATTTTGCCTGCCCGCCGCTGAGGCATGCACCTGCGCGCCGCAACGCGCGTTCCGTTCACAGGCAGGATAGAGCGCAGGTGTCATTCGGCCGGTGCGGGCAGTGCCGCCGCGATCTCGTCGGGAGCCTCGGCGACGAACTGCTCCATCGCGGCTAGGACGATCTTGTTGTAATATTCCTCGCGCGCGATCAGCGCCTGCTTCTCGGCCTGGAAGGCCGTGTGCGCGGCACGGGTTTCGGCCTCGAGCATGGCGAGTTCTGCGTTGATGGTGGCGATCTGCCTCTTGTCGCCGGACTTGCGCGCGGCATCGAGCGCGGGCGCGAGCTCGTCGAACCGGTCGAGCGCGGATTTCGCGCGGGCGACGATCGGGTTGAGCTTGAGCACCGTTTCATTGCTGAAGTCGGAGCGCTCGCGCTTCTGCGAGGGGCCCTCGACGAACAAGTCTGCGATTCTGGCATCGACGTCGGAGGTCGGCTGCGCGGCGGGCCGGGTTTCGGCCGCGGTCTCGGAACAGGCGACGCTGGCGGTCAAGGCGAGGGCGGCGAGACCGGCGCGCAAGGCGAAATTGAAGGTCATCTCTGTCTTCCCGAAAAGACGGCCAGAGGCTGCCCGGCCACTGCCGGGCAGCCCTGTGCGGGTGGCCGGGGGAAGGCGCCTTGCACCTCCCCCGAAGCCCTTAGCGGCGGCGCTGGAACAGCGTGCGGTCGGCGTAGCGCACGGTCTGGCGACCCTGCATTTCGCCGACGGTGCTGTCGGCTTGCCAGTGGACGCCGTTGAACACGCGGCTGCGACCGTTCTCGAGTTCGGCCTCGGTCAGGGTGCGGTAGCGCACCGGCACCAGCGGGCGGACAGAACCGTCGACGGGGTCGACCGATACGCCGTCATACTCCTGCGAGACGTAGGTGAAGGCGGTGCGATCGGGCATGAAGGCGCGGGCGGCTTCGAACACGGCCGAACCGAAGGCCGCGTGGCCCGAGGTGTAGGCCGGGAATGGCGGGGTCTGGCGGACGTAGGTGGGCAGGTTGACGCGCGAAATGCCGTAGGGTTTCCAGTTCGGATCGGTCGCGGTCAGCGGATCGCCGTCCTCGACGCGGATCGCGGTGACCGGGCGGGCGATGTTGTAGTGGTACTTCGAATCCCACGCCGCAATCCCGGCATCGGCCATGCCGATATGCGCCAGCGCAAGGAAGCGCGCCAACTCGCCCGGGTTGTTGAGCTTGCCCTTGTCGGCCAGCACGACCGCGATCTTGGCGTAGAGCCGCGGGGGCACGCCGAGCAGCGGGGTGCCTTCATAGCCCCAGTAGTTGCCGATGAACTGGGTGCGCGCGGTGCTGGTGCTGCCGGCGGTGTCCTGCGAGGCGCCGATCGCCTTCACGTCGTTGTAGAGCGCGCGATAGGCGGCCGTGCCAGGAGCCGGGAAGGGCGGCGCGCGGAACTGATCGCCGCTGCGCAGCGCGAAGGGGGTCACCGCGCCCCAGTTGGCGCCGAGCGCAATCTGATTGGCTGCGGTTTCCGGGTCGGGGCGCCACTTGAGCTGGCCCAGAGCGCCGCTGTTGACCGGATCGCCGTTGGCATCGGTGGTGCCGGTCGCGGTGCGCCCGCCGCCGCCGAAATTGACCTCGGCGATCTGCGAGCCGTCATTGGTGCGGCGCGCGATGATCGCGGCAGCCGCGGCCTGGCCCACGGCCTTGCCCTTGGCGAGTGCATCGGGGCTGGCGCCGATCGCGGCGAGATCGTCGGCGAGGACCTGCGCGAGGCGGGCGCTCTGGCCGCTCCACACCGAAGCCAGCACGTCATGCGCGGCATAGGCGATCGCCACTTCGATCGAGGCGCCGCGCTGGGCGGGGGCGATGGCGTTGTAGGAGGTGTACTTGCCGCTGAAGGCGTTGACCGCGTCGAACACCGCGATCTGGGTCATGGCGAAGCCGCGGGTGGTGCGCAGCGGGCCCCCGTTCTGGGCAGGCGCGGCGCCCGGGGTCGCCGAACGGGCGTGGGTGTCGAGCATGATGTCATGCCACTTGAGGAGAGCGGCGCGCGCCGAGCGCTGCGAGCGTTCGGCCGTGGTCGATGCACTTTCGCTCTGCGCCGCAAGCGGAGCAGTCGCGGTCACCGCGCCGATCGCGGCAACGGAAGCCAAGAGTGCAAATGCAGTCTTCATGTGTGGTTCCCCTGATCAAGCAAACGAAGTCCGACGTCGCGATCAGTGGGGGCGATTCAAACCGGCATGGGTGCGCGGCTCGGCGTAAAGACCAAGTAGTCCGGCAGTATAGATCCGTGGATGTTGAATCTGGCCAAGACGATCTTGGCTCCAGCCCATCCCAGACGGTCATCAGATACCCGCGCAGTCTCGGCATTCCCCCAAATCAGGACGACGTGCTCCCGATCCTCGGGCCTCTTTGGCGGGCCGACAGAACGGGCGTTGCGCTACCCGGAGCGTCGGATGAACCGGCTGTTGCCAATCGTCAATACCAACCTAGGTTAGCTTTCCGCCGTCTCTTTGTGATTGTTTGTAGGATTGCGTCAAAGCGATGACCTTGCAAAATTTTCGTGTAACCAGGCAGCGCAAAAATTCGAAAGTTCGCATGAGGATAAACCGGCCGAAAAAAGTCGCCGAGCTGTGGCTGATCGCTTTTTTCGGTCACATTGATCGAGCTTTTGCGTCAAGGCGCGGACGAGGTTTGCATCGGTTGTGCCGGCACTGGCATTAGAGAGGGATCGCGCGGAGGCTAGCGAGCGTCCGCAGGATGGGGGGCAGGACGTGGAATCGGCGGTTGTGGCGACCGGGAATGTGGCGGATCTGTCGGAGGGATTGCTGGCGCGCGGCCTCATCTCCGCCGATGCGCTCGCCCGCGCGCGCAGCATCGAGGCTGACAACGGCGAGGATCTCGCCACCATCCTCACCCGGCTCGGCATCCTCAGTGAAGCGGCGCTGGTCGAATTCTATCGCGATGCCACGGCGCTGCCGCTGGTCGCGGCGGGGGACTGGCCTGCTGCCCCGGTGCTGCCCGCGGGCGAGGTGTCGCTCGCCTTCCTGCGCGCACATCTGGTGCTGCCGCTCGCGCGCGAGGGGGGCACGCTGGTGGTCGCCACCGCCGATCCCCTGCGGCCCTCTGCCGCCGAGGCGCTCGGGCAGCTCGCCGGGGCCAGCGTCACCTGCCGGATCGCCGCACGCGGCGAGATCGAGGCGGCGATCGACCGGCTCTACGGCGATGGCCGCGCCGACGCCGATCCGGGTAGTGTGGCCGATGAGGAGGATCTCGAGCGCCTGCGCGACCTTGTCAGCGACGCGCCGGTGATCCGCGCGGTCAACCGCCTGATCGCCGATGCGGTCGAACAGCGCGCGTCCGACATCCATCTCGAACCCACCGAGGACCGGCTGGCCGTGCGCTACCGGATCGACGGCGTGCTGGTCGAGCGGCCCTCGCTGCCGCCAGTGATGCGCGCAGCGCTGGTGAGCCGCATCAAGGTGATGGCCGAACTCAACATCGCCGAGCGCCGCCTGCCGCAGGACGGGCGTCTCAGGGTCGCGGTGCGCGGGCACGAGATCGACCTGCGGGTCGCGATCGCGCCCTCGATCCACGGACAGACGGTGGTGCTGCGCATTCTCGACAAGTCGGGCATGGCGCTCGACTTCGCCTCCCTGGGCTTCGCGCCCGCGCTTGCCGCGCGCATGGAGGAAACGCTCGCGCGGCCGCACGGGATCATGCTGGTGACCGGCCCGACGGGGAGCGGCAAGACCACCACGCTCTATGCCGCGCTCGCCAGCATCAATGCCGAAACCCGCAAGATCCTGACGGTCGAGGACCCGATCGAATATCGTCTGCCCGGGATCGTCCAGACCCAGGTCAACCCCGCCATCGGCCTCGACTTCGCCGCCGCGCTGAGGAGCTTCCTGCGGCAGGACCCGGACGTGATGATGGTCGGCGAGATCCGCGATCTCGAGACCGCGCAGATCGCGATCCAGGCCGCGCTGACCGGGCACGGCCTGCTCTCCACCCTGCACACCAACACCGCCCCCGGGGCAATCACCCGGCTGCTCGATATGCAGGTGGAGCCGTTCCTGCTCGCCTCGACCCTCAATGCGGTGGTCGCGCAGCGGCTGGTGCGGCGGCTGTGCCCGCATTGCCGCGTGCCGCACACGCCTGGCCCCGGGCAGCGCGCCGCCACCGGCTGCGGGGCGGACGTGCGGTTCTGGAAGGAGCAGGGCTGCGAGGAATGCGGGCACACCGGCTTCAAGGGCCGGATCGCGCTGGTCGAATTCCTCGAGGTCGACGAAGGCGTCGCGCAGGCCATCCTCGAGCGCGCCGATGCGCGCGAGATCGCGCGGCGTGCCGGGGCAGGGCGGTTCGCGACCATGATGGAGGACGGCCTTGCCAAGGCCGCTGCCGGGCTAACGACCATCGATGAAGTGCTGCGGGTGACGCAGGATGGCTGAGGTGCAGCACGCCTTCCGCTATCGCGGCACCGACAGCCTCGGCAAGCGGGTCGCGGGGCAGATCGACGCGGGCAGCCGCGAGGAAGCGGTGCGGCGGCTGCGCCAGGCGGCCATCCTGCCGATCGACGTGACCCCCGGCGCGGGCCCTGCGGCACCTTCGGGCGCGCTCACCCGGACGGGCAAGACCCGCACCGCAATCACCCGCGCCATCGGCGAGCTGGCCGTGCTGCTCGAGGCCGGTATCCCGCTCGAGCGCGCGATGGCGCTGCTGCTCGACTCCATCGAACAGGCCCCTTTGCGCGCCGAGTTCGCCGCGATGCAGCAGGCGGTGAAGGAGGGCGCGCCGCTCTCGCGCACCCTTTCCGAGCGGCCCGCGCTGTTCCCCCCTGTCACAGCCGCGATGGCCGAGGCGGGGGAGGCCGACGGGCGGCTCGGCCCCGCGCTCTCCCGGCTCGCCGATGCGCTCCAGCGCGAGGACGACCTGCGCGGGCTGATCGTCACGTCGATGATCTATCCGGTGATCCTGCTGGTGATCTCGGTCGGCGTGATCGCGCTGATGCTGCTGTTCGTGGTGCCGCAGTTCGAGAGCCTGTTCGCGGGCGCCGAGGACCGGCTGCCGGCGGCCTCGGTGTTCATCATGGAGGCGAGCCGCACGCTGCGGGCCGGGTGGTGGTGGATGCTGCTGCTGCTCGTCGGCGGCGGTTTCGCCCTGCGGCAGGTTTTCTCCCGTCCGCAGGCGCGCGCCGCGCGCGACCGCTTCGTGCTCACGCTCCCGCAGATCGGCCCGCTGGTGTGCAGCGCCGAGACCGCGCGCTTTGCCCGCACCCTGGGCGTGCTGGTCGATGGCGGGGTGCCGCTCCCTTCGGCGACGCTCCTCGCCGGGCGCGCCATCGGCAACAGCCACATGGCCGCCGCCGTGCGCGAGGTCGCGCGCGGCATGAAGGAGGGCGGCGGGCTCACCGCGCCGCTCGCGGCGGCCGACATCGTGCCCGCCAAGGCGATCGGCTTCTTCCGCACCGGAGAGGAGACCTCGCGGCTGGGGCCGATGCTCGGCAAGCTCGCCGAGGTGCTCGACCGCGACGTGACAATTCAATTGCAGCGCCTTGTGGGTTTGCTTACTCCCGCGATCACGGTGATCCTCGGCGCCGTGGTCGCAACAATCATCGCTGCCATCATGGCGGCAATCCTTGGCTTCAACGATCTGGCATTGGCATGATGATGCGACGCAAACCCATGGGATCACGCCGCAAGTCGGCAGGCTTCACCTTGCTCGAACTGCTGGTGGTGCTGGCGATACTCGGCCTGCTGGCGGCGATCGTCGGCCCGCAGGTGATCAAGTATCTGAGCAGTTCCAAGACCCAGACCGCCACGGTGCAGGTCAAGAACATCGCCGCCGGGCTTGAGCTGTTCCGGCTCGATGCGGGGCGCTATCCCAGCCCGGAGGAAGGGCTCGATGCGCTGATGAAGCAGCCCGCCGAGGTGCCGATCTGGAACGGGCCCTACATGGGCCAGGCGAGCGGGCTGATAGACCCATGGGGCAATCCCTACCGGTTCAAGGCGCCGGGCGATCACGGCGAGATCGACGTCTTCTCCTACGGCTCCGACAATGCCCCGGGCGGCACCGGCGAGGCGAAAGATGTCGGCAACTGGTAGGCGCCCCCCCCACTCCCGCGAGCGCGGGTTCACTCTGATCGAGATGCTGGTGACCCTCGCGGTCGCCGGGCTGATCGCCGGGGTGGCCTTCCCGCGGGTGCAGAACACGATGAGCGCGATGGAATTCCGGCGCGGCGCGGCGCAGGTGACCGAGGCTTTGCGCGCCGCGCGCGCCGAGGCGATCCGCACCGGCGCACCGGTCTCGCTGGCGCTCGAGGGGAGGGCGCTGGTGATCGGGGGCGGCGATCCTGTCGCACTCCCCGCCTCGGTCAGGGTCACCGCCGGTCAGGATCGCCCCGTCACCTTCTACCCCGACGGCACCGCCGAGCCCGCGCTCTACCGCATCCGCTCGCGCAGCGAGGGCGCGGTGCGCGAGCGGCGGGTGACGGTGTTCGGCAGCACCGGCCATATCGCGGAAAGCGGGCAATAGGCATGGCGCGGGGGAGACATCACCGGCAACAGCGCGAGGCGGGTTTCACTTTGCCCGAGGCGCTGGTCGCCTCGGCGATCGTGGCCGCGATGCTCGGCGTGACGCTCGGCGTGGTCCAGAACAACGCCCGCGCCGCGCGCATCAACGAGGAACGCCGCGCCGCTCTGCTGGTCGCGCAGTCGCAGCTCGCCGTCGCCGAGGTCGCGGTGCCGGGCCGCTTCGCCCAGCGCGAGGGCAAGAGCGGGGCGGTGCGCTGGGCGATCCGGATCGAGCCCTATCGCGGCGCGCTCGCCAGCCCGGCGCTCGACCGGATCACCGTGACCGCGGGCGAGGGGCCCTCGGGCGAGCCGCTGGTCGAGCTCAGCACCTTGCGGGTGGCGAGCTCATGAGCACGCGGGCGCACCGGGATGCCGGCTTCACGCTGGTCGAGCTGCTGGTCAGCCTCGCGATTGTCGCGGTGCTGGCGGGGATGGTGCTGGTGGGCGCGCAGCTCGGCTTCCAGACCGCCGCGCAGGCCCGCGCGCGCGGGGCGGGCAATGCCGCGGTGATCACCGCCCAGACCGTGCTGCGCGACCGGATCGAGGCGCTGGTGCCCAACACCCGCTACGAATTCGCGCGGCCGATCGCCGATGTGCGCGGCGATGCCACACGCTTCAGCTTCTTCGCCCCCGCCGCCCCTGCCGAGCGCCCGGCGAGCCTCACCCGCTACCGCCTCGCCCGCAGCGAGGAAGGTCAGCTGGTGCTCTACGCGCTCGCCGACACCACCGCAGGCGTCGACCCCTATGCGCCGGGCACTGCCGGATGGACGCCGCAGGTATTGCTCACCAATGTCGAACGGCTCGAAATCGCCTATTTCGGCACCCTGCCGGGCGAGGCGACACGCGAATGGCGCAGCCGCTGGATTGAGCGCGGCAATCCGCCCGAGCTGGTGCGCATCCGTGTGACCTTGTTCGAGGGCGACCGGCGGCAATGGCCCGATCTGGTGATCCGCCCCGTGCCCAACGTCAACGCCGCCTGCACCGTCGACCCGGCGACCGGCCAGTGTGCGGGGGATGCTGCATGATCCGCACCGGCACGATCCTCGACATGGACATGACCAGCCTCGGCGGCGCCTTGCGTGAAGGCTGGGACTGGTGGACCGGTGAGCTTGCCACGATGGTGCCGGCGCGCTTGCAGGGGCAGGGGCGCAAGCTTTCCGGCCCGCGCGCGGTGTTCGATGCCGAGGGCGATTTGTGGCTCGACGGCGCGGCGCTGGAGCCGGTCGCCGAGGGCGCACGGCGGCGGCTGCTGCCGGTGGTGCTGCCGCCTGCCGCCGCGATCGCGACGCGGGCCATGCTCCCACGTCTCGCCCCGCGCGATCTGGCGCGGATGATCGCGCTCGAGAGCGACCGCCTGCTGCCGTTCCCGCCCGGCACCGCCATCGCCGCGGCGCGGGCATTGCCCGCCGAGGCCGAGCCCGGGCAGGGCCGGGTGCCGACGATGGTCGCCGGGATGCCGCAGGCGCGCGCGGCCGCGCTGGTCGAGGCGGCCCGCAGCCGCGGGATCGAGCCGCTCGCGCTCTTGTGGCAGAGCCCCGATTACGAGGGCCTGACGATCGACCTGCTCCCCGCGCTGGTCGCCAGCGGGGCGATCATGCCGCGGCGCGACAGCCGCCCCTTCTGGTGGGGGCTGGTGGCCGCGCTGTTCCTCGCCAACACGGGGCTCATGATCTGGCGCGACGTCGCCGCCACCGATGCCTTTGCCGCCGAGGTCGAGGCGCAGGCGGCGACCGGCAGCGCCGCGCGCGCGCTCGCCGGGCGGTTGGCGCGCGAGGCGGCGCTCCGCAAGAGCCTGATCGCCGAGCGCGAGGCGCATGATCCCCTCAGCCTGCTCGCGCTCACCGCGGTCGCCCTGCCCGAGGGCGCATGGGTGCAGCGCTATTCCTCGAGCGCGGAGAGCCTTCGCATCACCGGCTACAAGGCGCCCGGCAGCGACATCCAGACCGCGCTCAGGGCGACCGGGCGCTTCGCCTCGCTCCAGACCAGCGTCTCCGATCCCACTGCCGAGGGCGGGGGCGGACAGCCTTTCGATGTGAGCGCAACGCTGGCGGGCGCGCCTGCACGAAAGGAGGCCAGCCGATGACCGGTCTGTCCGACCGCGAGCGGCGGCTGATCGCCGTCCTGATCCTTGTCGCAATGATCGCGATTGCGTGGCTGGCGGTGCTCTCCCCGATCCTCGCCGGGTTCGAGGCGCGCGCGGCGGAGCGCGAGCGGCTCGCGCTGGTGCAGGCGAGCAACCAGCGGCTGATCGACAACGTCGTCCGCCTGCGCCGCCAGGCCGAGGCGCAGAAGGCGGACGCTGCGCGCTTCCACATCATCGCCCCCACGCCCGCGGCCGCTTCGGAGCAGCTCAAGGACCGCATCGCGGCGCTGATCGGTGCGGGCGGGGGCGAAGTGCGCGCGCTCGCGGATGTCGAGGCGGGCGAGGGCCGGATCGAGCTGCGCATCGAGGCGCGGCTGCCCGAGGGGCAGCTCGCCGGGCTGCTCGAACGGCTCCAGAATGCCGAGCCGCTGATGATCGTCACCGCGCTCACCATCGCCGCGCCCGGGGCCGATCCCGCCGCGCAAGCCTCGCAATCCCGCAACCTGGATGTCCGCATCGATGTCGCCGCTTCGCATTCCCCGGCCTGAGCGCGCCGAAGGCACGGTGCTGGCGGCGCTGCTGGCGCTGCTGCTGGCGCTGATGCTGGCGGCGCAGTTCGTGCTGCCCGCAGAGCGCCCCGATCCGCCTGCGGTGCCGCCCGCAGGGAGCGGCGCGGCCAGCGTCGCCATTGCCGCGGTGAGCGCCGATCCGGCACTCGCCGCGCGCGCGCTGTTTCGGCCGACCCGGCTTGCCGCGAGCAGCGCCGAGGGCGCGCCCAGCGGGCCGCTAGGCGGCGCGAGCGCGGCCGGGATTGTCCGGGTGCGCGGCGCTCCGCGGCTGATCCTCCAGACCCCCGACGGCAAGAGCGTGACCTTGCGCCCCGGCCAGTCCTGGCAGGGCTGGCGGCTGGTCGGCATCGGCACCGATAGCGTGCGCTTCGCCCGCGGAGGGGAAAGCGTCACGCTCGGCCTCGGCGCGCAACTCGGCAGCAATTCCTATCCCGGCTATGCGCCGCCCGGATCCTATGATCCGCGCGCGTACAGGCCCAATCAGGCAGACGAACAATGATGCGCGACTATTCCCTGCACGCCCGCGCGAGGGCCGGCTTCGCCGTGATCCTGCTCGCCGCCACGTCGTCTGGCTCCGGCGCGGCGCAGACCGTCCCCGACGACCCCGCGCGCGCGGCCCAGACTGTCGATACCATCGTCGTCGAGGGGGAGCAGCGCCCGCCGGTCGATCCTGCCCCGCCGCCGGTGCGGGTGCGCGGCGGGGACATTGCGCTCGATTTCCCCGAAGCCGACGTGCGCGTGGTGGCCGAGGCGGTGCTCGGCGACCTGCTCGGCATGAACTACACCATCGCCCCCGATGTTTCCGGCCCCGTCACCGTCGTGACGGCGCGGCCGATCTCGCGCGCCTCGCTGATCCCCTTCCTCGAGGACAGCTTCGCGATCGGGGGCTTCGCCCTGGTGCTGGAGGGCGGCTCGGCGCGGATCGAGCGGATAGGCCATGCCGCAGGTGGCGGTATTGCCCGGCCCGGAGCCCCCGGCTTCGGCACCGAGCTGGTCGAGCTGCAATTCGTCAACGCCGAACAGATGCGCGCGCTGATCGCGCCGATCCTGCCCAATGTCGTCTCCGTCTCCGATCCCTCGCGCAACGTGCTGCTGCTGCGCGGTACGTCGGGACAGCGGGCGAGCGCGCGCGACCTGCTCGCCCAGTTCGATGTCAACTGGCTGCGCAACATGAGCTTCGCGCTGATCGTGCCCAAGCGCACCGATGCGCGCGTGATCGTTCCCGAGCTCGAGCGGCTGATCAACGCTCCCGACAGCCCGACCCGCGACCTGGTGCGGATCATCGCGATGGAAAAGCTGAACGGCATCCTCGCGATCAGCCGCCAGCGGCAATATCTCGACGATGTCAGCCGCTGGATCGAGATCCTCGACCGGCAAGGCCAGAACAACGAGCCGCGGCTGTTCGTCTACAAGGTGCAGAATTCGCGCTCGCGCGATCTGGCGCGCACGCTCAACCGGGCCTTCGGGCGCGGCGGCGGGGAGAGCGATGCGGGCGTGGCGCAGCAGCAGGCGGCCTTCGCCGATGCGGGCGCGGTCGACGGGGCGCCGCAGACCGCCCCGCGCGGCGCCTCCGCACAGCAGAGCTTCGGCGACGGCTTCAGCTACGGCGCGGTCACCGCTCCGCCGGCGGTCGTCTCGCCCGGTGCGGCGGCGGCGCTGGGCACCACCGGCGAGCGCGAGGACGGCGGCTCGGGGGCTGGCCCCGGCGGCGTGCAGATCACCAGCGACGACACCAACAACGCGATCCTCGTCTACGGCACTCCGCGCCAGTATGCCGTGATCGAGGACGCGCTGCGCAAGCTCGACGTGCCGCCGATGCAGGTGATGATCGAGGCCGCGATCACCGAGGTCAGCCTGACCGACGACTTGCGCTACGGCCTGCAATGGAACTTCGTCGAGGGCAACGAGAACATCGTCCTGACCGATTCCACCACCGGCACCAACCTCGTGCGCGATGTGCCGGGTTTCTCCTTCCTGTTCGGCAATGCGGGCAGCCTCACCGGCGTGCTCAACGCGCTCGAGGGCAAGACCAAGGTCAATGTCGTCTCCGCCCCCAAGCTGATGGTGATCAACAACCAGACCGCCACCCTCCAGGTCGGCGACCAGGTGCCGGTGCTGACCCAGAACTCGACCGCGACGATCGATCCCAACGCCCCGATCATCAACGCGGTCGAATACCGGGATACCGGCGTGATCCTCAAGATCACCCCGCGCGTCAACGGTAGCGGGCTGGTGCTGCTCGACATCTCGCAGGAGGTGAGCGACGTGCTGTCATCGCGCGCGGCGGCATCGGGGATCGATTCGCCGACCATTTCGACCCGTAAGGTCTCGACCACCGTGGCGGTGCAGGATGGCGAGGTGCTGGCGCTGGGCGGCCTGATCCGCAACGTCCAGACGCGCGACAAGACCGGCATTCCGTTCCTGTCGCAGATCCCGATCATCGGGGGGCTGTTCGGCAGGCAGGTCGAGGCGACCGACAAGATCGAACTGGTGATCCTGCTGAAGCCGCGCGTGATCCGCACGGTCGACGATGCGCGCGCGGTCACCGAGGAGCTGCGCCAGAAGATCCGCTCGCTCGAGCCCTTCTCCTCGACCGGACAGATCCCCTGAACGCGCGCCCGCACCCTGACCGGAGCGGGCGGGAGGACGGCTTTGCCCTCGTGGTGGCGGTCGCGAGCCTTGCCGTGCTCGCGCTGCTGGCGCTGACGATGATCGAGGCGACCCGCGGCTCTACCCGCTCGGCGCGAGCGGAACTTGACCGGGCGCGGCTGACCGCGGCGGCGGATGCGGGCGTGGCGCTGGCGGTGCAGGGGCTGGCCCAGCCCTCTGCAGCGCGGCGCTGGCGGCCCGGCGGGCCGCCCCGCACGGTGACTTTCGGCGAGGCGACACTCGAGATCCGGATCGAGGAGGAGCTCGCCAAGGTGCCGCTCAACAGCCTGAACGATCGGCAGGTCGAGGCGCTGCTCGCGGAGTTCGGCCTCAAGGGCGCCGAGCTTGAGGAGGCGCGCGACGCCTTCCTCGACTGGCGCGATGGCGATGACGAGGCGCGGCTGCGCGGTGCCGAAGAGGCGGATTACGCCGCGCTGGGCATTCGCCCGCGCAACGGCGCGCTGCGCACCAACCAGGAACTGGCCGCGATCCCCGCGATCGGCCCCGAGCTTGCGCTGCGAATGGACCCCTATGTCAGCGTCTTCACCCCCGTCGGCGGCCGCTTTGCGCAGGGCAATGCCACTCCGCTGGCACGGCGCGTGATGGCCGACCGGGTGTCGGAGGACGGCTTTGCCGGGGTCGCGGTGGCAGAAGGCGGGCTGGGCGTGGCGGAGCTCGGCCGGGTGGATGACGGTGTGAGCGGGCGACCGCTCAGGGTGATCGTCACCGCGCGCGGGAGCGACGGTTCGGCGGCGCGGCGCAATGTCGTGATCGAGCTCACGGGCAACCCGCAGCGCCCCTATGTTGTGCGCGCGCGCGAGTAGCGGGCCCTATTTCGGCGCGAGGCTGAGGCCCCAGGGCGCGAATGCGCCATTGCGGATTGCCGGGTCGGTTTGCGGAGTGGAGGGCAGGGCCTCCGCCCGCGCAGGTGCAGCAAGCGCGATCCTCACCGGCGCGCCCTCGCCGACCGGCCAGGCTCCGGGCGCGCGGTAGAAGATGTGAGTCGCGATCTGGCGCACCCTTGCAAGGCTGGGCGCCCAGTAGGGCGAGACGTAGTCGGCATGGTAATGCGTCGCGCCGCGCACGTGATCGATGCTCTCGCCCGCCAGCACCCGCACCGCGACCGCGCGCGCGGCGGCCATCTGCGCGGGGCTGCGCGGACGGTGCAGCGAACCGTCGCAGGTGAAGGTGAACTGGCAGCCGCTGCGCCGCTCGGAGCCTTGCCACACGACCCCGCACACGCTTCCCGGATAGGCGGGATGTCGCACGCGGTTGAGGATCACCTGCGCGACCGCCTCCTGCCCGGCGAGCGGCTCCTGCCCGGCCTCGTAGGCGATGGCGAGCGCGAGACATTCCGCGGCTGCTTCGGGCAGCTCCCCGGCGGCAAGGGCGGGAAGATAGCGCGCCAGCCCCGCGTCCTGCGCCGCGACAGGCCCGGGCAGCGCCGCAAGCACGGCGGCGGCGAGGATTAGGCGGGGCACGCGATCGGGCATTGCTTCAAGTATCCCCCCAAGGGCGTCGCCAAGGTGAACCCTCCGCGCAGCGCCGTCAACGCCGGCGCGCGGCTATCCGGGCCCCGCCACAAGAAAGATCGCGAAACCCGCCGCCGCCATCAGCGTGCCGAGCGGCAACGCGGTGTCGGCGGCGACGGGCCTGCGTGCCAGCAGCATCATGAGCGCGGCGGCAAGGCCGAGGAGGCTCGCGCCGATCACCGTGCCGATCACCCCCATCGGCCCGACCCACAGGCCGATTGCGCCGAGCAGCGGAGGATCGCCTCCCCCCATGCCTTCGCGCCCGCGCAGCAGCCGGTATCCGCGCGCGACAGCCCACAGCATGACGAAGCCGAGCGCGCCGCCCGCCGCGGCCGCGGCGAGCGGCGCAAGGCTCGCCTCCTGCCAGCCGCGCCACGCTGCAAGAGCGCTGCCACTGGCTGCGAGCAACGCGGTCAGCGGGCGTGGGAGCCACAAGTTGCGGGCATCGATGAGGGCGAGGAGCAGCAATTGCCAACCGAGCAGCATGGCGGGAAGGGCGAGGGCGGGAGGCGTGAACAGCACGGCCGCCCCGCCGATCGCCGCGCCGCCGATCTCGGCGCCCGGCTGCCACACGCCGATGGGCTCCCTGCAGCTTCGGCATCTGCCCCGCAGCACCAGCCACGAGACAAGCGGCACCAGATCGCGCACGGCGATGGGGGCAACGCAGCTGTCGCAGGCGGAGCGTCCCGCGATGAGCGAGCGTCCCTCGGGCAGGCGCACCATCGCAGCTCCGATGAAGCTGCCGATCGCCGCGCCGGCAAGCATCGCGGTGACGAATGTCAGGCCGATGGGCCATTCTGGGATCATCGCATCCGGCTCCAGCGCGTCGGCGCCCCCACCGGCGCGGCTATCAGCCTAATCGCCCGCACGGCCCGCTGTCATCCCGCGCAGATCGAACGACCCACGGATTTGCGCCTTCGACGGGCTGCGGGAATGCGCGGTGATTGGTCAAGACCGGAGCTGCAGCGCAGCGGCGCGATCGAACGGCGCGTGGCCGCGAACCAGTGCATCCCGCGGGCTTTCGCTACGGCCGCGGGAGGGCGATACTTTAGCAGACGGTCGGCGCCGCTCCCCGAGCCCTCAGCGCGAGCCGCGCGCGGCGAGCACGCTGGGCACCGTCAGCAGGATGATCCGCATGTCGCGCAGCACCGTGCGGCTGCTGACATAGCGCACATCGAGCAGCACGCGCTCGAAGTAGCGGATGTCGCTCCGCCCGGAGATCTGCCACAGGCCGGTGATCCCCGGACGCACCCGGCAATAGAGCGCGAAATGCTGGCCGTAGCGCGCCGCTTCGGTCTCGACGATCGGGCGCGGCCCGACGATGCTCATCTCGCCCATCAGCACGTTGAACAGCTGCGGCAGCTCATCGAGGCTCGAGCGGCGCAGGAAATTGCCGAGCCACGTCACGCGCGGATCATGGGTCAGCTTCTGGCTCTCGGCCCATTCGCGCGCGGCTTCGGGGTCGCGGGCGAGGATCTCGGCAAGGCGCGCTTCGGCGTCCACCACCATGGTGCGGAACTTCCAGCACCCGAAGGTCTTGCCGCCGAGCCCGACACGGCGATGGCGGAAGAACACCGGGCCGCGGTCGGTGCAGGCGATTGCCAGCGCGATCAGCACCAGGAGCGGCAGGAAGAATATCAGCGCGCACAGGGCGATGACGATGTCGAGCCCGCGCGACACCGCGGCCGGGGGCCAATCGTTCGAGGTGCTAGCGGTGCGGGCTATCTGGAAGGCGTCTCGCGGCTCGATATACACGGTGCAGCACCCTTTCGGTTCGGCCGGATCCTTGATGATCCTGCGTGTTTCACGGATTTGCGATGAGGCCCCTGCCTGCGCGCGAGGTTCCTATTCCGCGCCCGGCAAAGAGGCTCTAGATTAGGTTAACAACGTGTTGCGTTCACCGCAGGTGGCGGCAGCAGGGCAACGGGTTGCCGCAGGGGCAGCGGATTAGGAGCGATGATCATGGAGGCCCAGCACGGCCGACCGGAGGAGCGCGAGGGCACGCGCGAGGGCAAGGCAGCTCCGCGCCAGAATGTGCGCCTGCATCCGCGGCGCCGACGCGGCAGCAGCCGGCAGGACAAGTACCCGCGGTTGCTGCGGTTCGCTCTATTGCTGGGGTTGCCGATCAGCCTGTGGGCCGCGATCTATTGGGTCATCCGGCTGTTCGGGTGACGGCAGCACAGGCGCTGCGGGGGCCGGTGAAACCGGAGCTTCGCAGGGGAAGGCCTCCTGCAGGCTCGCGACGATCACCGATGCGGCCTGCGCCTCGGTGAGCGAGGGGTTGGCGACGAGATAGGCCGTGAAGGTATCGGCGAGCCGTCCCATGGTGAGGCCCGCAGGCAGGCACGGGTCGCCCGAACCGATCCACACCCGGTAGGACCGCGCCGCGTCGGCAACCGCGCCGAGATAGGCGAAGCAGAAGCTGCGCGCGAAGCTCGAATTCTCGCGGCATTTGCGCAGCAGGTTGCCAGCGGATTCGAACCCCGCGACCGCCTCGGCGCCGCTGGCTTGCGCGCGTGCGGGCGCGGCGGCGAGCAGCGCGAGGCTGGCCGCGGCGAGGCCCGCGATGG
>OFDN01000324.1_pt1 | contig 41497 bp, 39 predicted proteins | sample 1520971 | NCBI WGS metagenome assembly OFDN01 (sample SAMEA94257418, study PRJEB24077) | hot springs metagenome | biome: Aquatic biome; feature: Geographical feature; material: Water | place: India | collected 2012-06-12 | depth 5 m | reverse complement strand
ACGAGAATCAGGCTGAGTCCTATTTTAGCCGCTTAAGAAGGTATGAGTATGGAATTGGTCATCGTATAACTCCAAAATATTTGATGGATCTTGCAAATGAAATTGCTTGGCGGGAAGACACGAGAAAACTCAGTGAAAAAGAGCGTTTTGATGATATTTTTAGGAAAATATTCAAAAATGGCCTTTCCCGATGGTGGCGAGGATACCATCAAGGACATCATAGGCATACTGAGATATTGATGGCTTAGCATAGATAGCTACTACCACTCGAAATCATGAGGATGGGCTAGATCTAATGAGCTCATCCTCTACCATTAATAGAAGATTTATTGAATGCTTTCGGGGAGTAAATCCTGGCCAGTTAAGCTAAACAGCAAAGTGGTTTGGTGATTGTCGGAAATATAACTTTTACCCAAAGCATTGTTTGTTGCGATGTCGTTGTCGAGCTTGGCGTACGTGTGGACATCTAAAAATGAAAAAACCAGCTTTCGCTGGCCTTTCCCCCCAAGGTCAGAGTGGTCACGCCACAATATACTATGGGTCAGTTGTTATAAAATATGTTATTCGCTTTGCATCATTTGGTCAATCATTGATTTTATTTAAGTTTCAGCAAGTAATATGCTTAATACAACATTCTTAAGTTATTGTGCCATAACTAATAGTGCTTAGGTTCCGGGTGTATGGTCATAAACTAATATTTCGACTCAGAATAATGCCATAGTGACCGTTATTTATCTTGCCCGTTAATAGCCGCCATCACCTCTTTGATTTTATCAGTCATCATCGTGAGACTTGCTTCGTAGCGAATTCCATTATCTACATAAGCGTTTCGCTCTACGTCCATATCAACGGTATTGCCATCTACGGATCCTTGTCTCAATGATCGGAATAATACGTCACCTGATCCGGGGTAACCATTGCCAGCATTACCATTTATATGAGCATTATTGGTTTGCTGCATTTCACTTGCAGGTTGTGTTACAGGACCAACTCCAACACTTTGTTGAAGTGCTGACTGCATTGCAGATTGAAAATCAATGTCACGCGCTTTGTATTGGGGCGTGTCAGCGTTGGCGATATTTGATGCAAGTAATTCTTGGCGTTGGTTGCGTACGCGCAGTGCTGCTTGGTGAAAGTTAAGTTCAGCATCTAATTTCTTAAGTATCAATTTAGACCTCCTAAAATAAAAGCTGTTGATTTGTATTAGGTTCTTAATTGTCGATTGAAGTAAATCAATCTCAAACCATTAAATACCACTAGCAAACTGGCACCCATATCAGCAAAGACAGCCATCCACATAGATGCATTGTCAAATAAGGCAAGATATAAAAATACAAACTTGATGCCCAAGGCTAGAGCAATGTTCTGCCAAAGAATGGCATGCGTTTGTTTTGATAGGCGAATTGTTTCAGGCAACCTACGTAGATCATCATTCATTACCAAAACATCTGCTGCTTCCATCGCAGTGTGTGTCCCAGCTGCTCCCATCGCAAAACCAATATCAGCTCGTGCTAGTGATGGCGCATCATTGATTCCATCGCCGGTCATGGCAGTCACACCGAATTGTTTCTGAAGAGATTCAATTTCCTTTAATTTATCTTCTGGTAATAGATTACCTTTGACTTCATTGATGCCAGCTTGGATACCTACCGTTTTAGCGGTGGCCAGATTATCCCCTGTTAGCATGACAGGTGTGACTCCAAGTCGTATGAGTTCTGAGACCGCTTCTTTTGAAGAGGATTTGATCGTATCCGCTACAGAGCAGACTGCCAGCACCTTTTCGGAAGTGGCCAGTAAGCTAACAGTGCGACCGGCATTTTCTAGCTTGGCTAATTGCATTTCCAATTCGGAGGAGCAAAGGTTCATCTCCTCAATCCAGCGATGGTTTCCCAAGAAAAAAGTACTGTTTCCAATTTTTGCCTGTACTCCACGTCCAGCAACAGCTTTGAAATTCTTCACATCCTTAGTTTCCCCAGATAAGCCCTCAGCAATTGCTTTTGACACGGGATGATCTGACCTAGATGCCAGACTATAAGCAATACTTCTCAGTTCACCGGGATTAGATTGCACATCAAATACAGCAAAACCAGATAGCTTTGGCTTACCTTCAGTAATCGTTCCTGTCTTGTCTAGCGCAACCGCTTTTATCTTACGGGCCTCTTCAAGATAAACTCCACCTTTGATGAGTATGCCTCTTCTCGCTGCTGCTGCAAGGCCACTTACTACGGTAACAGGCGTCGATATCACCAACGCACACGGGCAAGCAATCACCAGTAATACAAGTGCTTTATAAATAGACTTCATCCAGGTCCACTCTAGTAAGAATGGCATCCAGAGAGCCACGATCAGTGCAAGAACAAAAACCGCTGGTGTATAGATCGCCGCAAAGGAATCTACAAATCTCTGTGTCGGTGCACGAGAGCCTTGGGCTTGTTCAACCGCATTAATGATTCTGGATATTGTGCTGTTCGAAGAAAGGGCAGTGATTCGAATCTCTAATTCAGCCGCTTGGTTGATCGTCCCTGCAAACACTGCATCGTTTGGAGATTTATCAACAGGTAGGCTTTCGCCGGTAACAGGAGATTGGTCTATAGCACTCTGCCCGGAGATCACAATGCCATCTAGCGGGATACGTTCACCGGGTCGAATACGCACTTTTGCACCAATTGGAATATCTTTGACCAATTCACGCTTCCAGGCACCATCCGATTGCAACACCTCAGCATCTTCTGGGGTTAATTCCATCAAGCTCTTAATTGCGTTCCGTGCTCTATCTACAGCCTTAGCTTCGATAGCTTCTGCGATTGCATAGAGCGCCATCACCATTGCAGCCTCAGGCCATTGACCAATGAGAAATGCACCGGTGACAGCAATAGTCATTAATGCATTGATGTTTAAACGCCCATCATTAAATGCTTTGAGTCCTTTTATATAAACATCTAACCCTGTCAAAGCGATTGAGAGACCAGCCAAAGCCATTCCAAGATATCGAATTTCTTGAGTACCTGTAAATGCAAACTCCAGGACTTCGGCTGCTACCGCCAAAACCAAGCCGGCGATTGGTTTACCCCAACTACTCCAAAATTCTTTTGGAGACGCTGTAATGACTTCAGAGTTTTTCTCGTCAAGGACTAATTCAGGTTCAAAACCTGATTTCTTGATTGCCTCCATAGCTAATGGGATGCTATTCGCATCTGCATCGATGATCAGTTCACGTGCGCCCAAATTAAATCTTAAGCTTTTGATTGCATCAATCTTTGCAAGCGCACGTCTAATCTCAGCCTCCTCAGAAGCACAATCCATGGATGGAATACGAAATCTTGCTTGATCTAGAGTAGATAAAGATGCTGTCAATGTACCCTCTGAAAGTGCAGTAGTAATGACTGGTTCTTTATCAATGCAATCACTGCATTGTTTAGCTTCGTTTTTATGATTCTTAGATCTATTCACGATATTCTCCTTAATGGAATCATGAAACATTTATGCTGATGATCAGGCTGCTACAAATGCAACCTGATCCGATCACTTAATTAACCAAAACTCCAAATCAATTTGGGCCTTTAGCTTCGCCGAGCTCCCTCCTTGTTTCCATCCAGTCGTACGCAACCGGCAGGAAAACCAAGGTAAGTGCCGTAGCCGTGAGAAGGCCTCCAATAACCACGACAGCAAGTGGTCTAAGGATTTCTGAACCGACACCGGTTGCAAGTAAGAACGGGATCAAACCAAAGATCTCTACCATGGCCGTCATCATCACAGGCCTTAATCTGAGTGTGGTACCTTCCAGTACAGCCTCATCTACGGACTTGCCTTCTTCGCGTAAGCCATTGATAAACTCCACCAAGACAATACCGTTCAGCATGGCCACCCCGAACACTGCGATAAAGCCAATCGCCGCAGGCACCGAGAGGTACTGGCCGGCTATTGCCAGAGAGAAAATGCCGCCGATTGCTGCGAAAGGCACATTGGCAATAATCAGTCCGGCATAACGTAGTGAATGGAAGGCTGTGTAGAGAAGAACGAATATCAGACCAATGGTAAGCGGTACGATGATTGCCAGCTTAGTCATGGCTCGTTGCTGGTTCTCAAATGCGCCACCCCATTGAATCCAATATCCACTTGGAAGTTTTACTTGCTGCTCAATCGCGGCTTGAGCCTCTTTAACAAAGCCATCAATGTCTCGACCTTGCACGTCCATTTGAATCACTGCATAACGTTGCAATTGCTCACGTCTGACAAATGAATAACCCTCTTCAATATCAACGCTAGCAACTTGAGACAACGGAATCAACGCACCCTGAGATGTTGAAATGGGGATATCGTTAATTGCTCGAATATCACTGCGGTACTCCGGTTGTAACCAAACTTGGATGGCAAATCGCTTCACACCGTCAATCAGCGTAGAGACGGGCTTGCCACCAATACCTGATTGCACAACTTGCAAAACATCATCAGCATTAATGCCATAACGGGCAATCGCTTCACGATCCACATTGATAATGAGTTGCGGTTTTCCTATGTTGGCTTCCAACGCCAGATCTGTAACTCCATTAACTTTGGAGACCACAGCTCTTACCTGATTAGCGATACGATCAATGGTTGCAAGATCTTCACCATAGACTTTTGCAGACAAAGTTGCCCTGACGCCCGAGATCAACTCTTCAACCCGAGACTGGATAGGTTGAGAAGCCGAAATAACAGCCTCAGGGACATCTTTTTCAACTTGCTCCTGGAGCTGCTGCGCGAGGTCGGCATAGGTAATTTCTTTAGGCCATGAATCTGCTGGTTTTAAATGCACTAGTACTTCCATGTAGTTCACGTCAGCGGTTTCACCCTTTTCTGCACGACCAATCATTGCCAGGCTGCTTTGCACTTGGGGCATTTTTTTGAGGCTCTTCGCCACACGATCAGAGACTGAAATGGATTGCTCAAGTGAGGTAGAAGGGATGCCTGTCACCCTAAAGAGGATGTCCTGTTCCTGCAGGTTGGGCATAAACTCTTTGCCCAGGAATGGAAACATCGCTAAGGCGGCAATGAAGGCAATACCCGTAGAGCCTACAACTAGCTTCTTATGTGACAAACACCACTTCAGCAGAGATACATACTTAGGCTTGATTAAACGAATCAGCCATGGGTCTCTCTCTTCCTTTGGCTTCAATGCCAAAGAACACAACACTGGAATGAGTGTCAGCGTCAGGATCATTGAGCCAATCATGGCAAAAGTCATGTTGATGGCCAAGGGCTTAAATAGCTTCCCTTCCAGCCCCGTCAGGGAGAATATAGGCAGGAAAACCACGGTGATGATCAACACACCAAAAGTGATTGGATTGATCACCTCTCGTGAAGCATCGAGTACGATTTTGGATCTATCTACCTTTTGACCAGCGAAGTGAGCCAAACGACGGAAGCAGTTCTCAACAAGAACCAGTGGGCCATCAATGGTCATACCTAGGCCAATAATCAAACCACCCAATGACATCAGATTAGCTGAGATGCCATATTTCTCCATGAAGATAAAAGCGATCAGACGGCCCATTGGGATTGCTACAACGACGACTAAAGCCGAACGCACTTCGCCAAGCAACATGAACAGCACCGCAATGACTAGCAATGCGCCCTCAATCATGGCGCGGTCTGCCATACGTATAGCCTTGTCAATGATCGCGGTTCGATCATAAACAGTTTCCAGTGTCACACCCTTAGGTAAGGTGGCTTTCACCAGCTCCAACTTCTCTTTGGCAGCATCAACCACTTGCTGGGCATTTTCACCAATCCTGGCAAGTACCATACCCATCACAACTTCCTTGCCATCTTGCGTAACAGCACCAAAACGGGGGCCTGCCCCTTCAACTACTTTGGCAATGTTTTCTACATAAACTGGCGTACCCTGATTCTCAGAGACGACGATACGTTGAATATCGCGGCTATTTTTAACCAGGCCTAAGCCGCGAACCAAGAACTGCTCTTGGCCAATATTGACGTATTGCCCACCAACCTGATGGTTATTTGCCACTAACCTGTCGATGACTTCAGAGAAGGTCAGACCATATTTGAATAGCTTTTGAGGGTCGATTTGAACCTGAAATTGTTTCTCGTTGCCTCCCCAGGATGTGATGTCATCGACTCCGGGTACGGTACGCATTACCATGCGCACATTCCAGTCATGCAATGTGCGAAGATCCATAGTGCTTTGCTTATCGGACTTCAAGGTATACCAAAGTACCTGACCTAAACCTGATGTGTTGGGGCCAAGTGTTGGTTCGCCATAACCTGCCGGCATTCTGGAGCGAGCATCAGCTAGCTTTTCACCCACCAAAAAGCGAGCCTGTTGTATGTCAGTAGTATCAGAAAAATAAACACTGACATAAGACAAACCAAACAATGAAACTGACCGAATCTCCTCAATACCTTTCAGGCCAGCCAAAGAACTCTCGACTGGAAAGGTAATTAGCTTTTCAACATCCTCAGAAGCAAGTCCAGGAGACTCCGTATACACGTTTACCTGCACAGGAGTCACGTCTGGGAAGGCATCTAAAGGGACTTCCTGCCATGCTTTGACACCGAAAAAAACCACGACAACAAATGCAAGAATGACAAGAAGCTTGTATTTGAGGGCAGCATCTAATATCCAATTCAACATGCTGCTCTCCTAGTGCTCATCACTGATTTGTGATTTGAGTTGTCGAGCTTTTAGAGCGTATACCCCTGTCTGAACGATACTTTCATCTTCAGTTAATCCAGTTTTAATTTCGACATACTCGTTATATCGGGCACCTAGCTCTACTGCTCTTGACTTAAATCCGCCACCTTCGCTCACGTAGACGTTGGGGATGCCTTGTACCATCACGACAGATGCATTAGGTACAACCAGAACATCCTTCGTACCAGAGTGATTCAGAACGACCTTGGCAAACATGTCGATGCGAAGCTTTTGCTCGGTATTAGGCAGTTCGATACGCGCCTTGACCGTACGGGTGGTTTTATCCACTACGCTAGATAGGTAGCTCACTTTCCCGGTAAATACTTCATCGGGATAGGCGGTGACAGTGACGCTGGCTGTTTTACCGACTTCCAGATATTGCAAATCCCTTTCTGGAACATCGGCATCAATCCACACCGTGGACATGTCCGCGATCGTGAAAATAGTATCTGCTGGATTGGCTAATTCACCAATCACTGCATTTTTCTCTATCACGATGCCGTTGAATGGTGCTTTCAATAGGTAGGTAGAACCACTCTGCTGATCCAGACCGCCATACATTCTTAATCTTTCAGAATCTGCATAGAGCGCTGATTTAGCACGCTCCAATGCAGACTGAGATTCAATGAATTGCTTTTGTGGCACAACCTTGTCTTCATACAGCTTGGATATGCGATCAAAGTTCGCCTGAGCTAGCGCAAGATCGGTCTTAGAGCTTCTAAATTGCGCACGAGCCTCTCCCATCGGAACACTGTCAATCTCAGCTAGGATTTGACCTGTTTTTACATGATCTCCAAGATTGGCGATCACTTTGGACAGCTTCCCTTCAATACGAGGCGTGACATGAGCCAGTTTATTTTGATTGGCCAAAATGTTCGCTGTAAAACTGAGCTGATCCTGTATTGGTTGCTTGGTTACCTTAGCGACGGTGACACCACTTTGCTGTATCTCGGCAGGACTTAATTTAATTAAATCCTCATCAGCTTTTGTCTCCGCTGGGGTACTTGAGGTTTCTGTTTTCGGCTCTTGAGACTGGTTGTTCTCAGAACTGCACCCGCTTAAAAGCATGAGGAAAATGATGACTGAAAATGCCAGTGCAATCACGTATAAATTTCTGAAGAACTTTAGCATTTTAGTTTCCTAGTTTTGATCAGTTGCAGCTATAGGGGATAGCCAGCCAGAGATATATTCCAATTCGATCTGCACGAGGCGCAGTTCTTTTTGAGCATCAATAATGTCGCGCTGCGCATCCACAACCTGCCTTTGCACAATCAACAACTGAGGTAAGCCAATTTCTCCGTTTTCAAAGGCTTTCCTGGAAAGCGTCAGGTTTTCTTCCAACCTCGGATATACCTCGCTATCTAACCGTCTTACACGGTCTTTGATATTTTCACGACGTAACCATGCTGCCTCTATAGTCGCTTTTGCATTGCGAGTACCAGAGGTGCGGTTGATTTCTGATTGAGTAAGCTCAGCGGCCGCACGACCTACACCCGCAGCATTTCGGCGGAAGATAGGCAACGGCAAAGAAACACCGATGGAGGAGATATTGTCGCTACCAGCCAAGCTGGCTTCGGTGGTATTGATCAGACTCACCGTTAAATCTGGATAACGCATGCTTTTTTGCAGCTCCAAACGTGAGCGTGCAGAAGCTTCTTTACTGGTTAGTGCCTGAATGCCTGGGCGGGAATCTAATTTGTTGAAAAGATCTTGCAGTGTATATTGCGTCTGATTTGGAGTTAACTGACCCGTGACCTCGGGAAAGTCATTGGCATTAAGTTGTAGTGTGGCAGCCAGTTGGGTTCTGGCACGCAGCAATTGCTCATTCAAAGAGATCAGCTGATTTCTTGCGCGTTCAGCATCAACGATGGCTAGATTGCCATCAAGCAAACTATCTTCACCGGCACTTACCCGCTTGCGAGACAGTGAGGTATTTTGCTCTATGAGTTTGAGAATGCGCTTCTCAACTTCTATACGCTTTTGTACTGCGAGCACAGTAATAAACTGCTCTTCCAATTGTGCATGCAGGACACGGTATTCTTCAGCAATGTCCTGGCTAATTGCCGTTTTGCTTTCCTCAGCTGCTTGCCTACGGAAGCCTTGCTGTCCGGCAATCTCAAAGGTTTGAGAAACGCCTATGCCATATTCGCTTCGATATGGGTCCGATGCGCCAGTTTGAGCAATACGACGCGTTCTCGCCTCAAGGTTGACTGTTGGGTTGTAATAAAGTGGCCCTGATGCATCCTGGAATTCGCCAGCCGGAATACTTTGGTTAGCGATCAAGCGTTTCAGATCAGGGTTATTCTGGGCAGCAATATTCCAAGCTACATCCAATGTTAATGGTTCAGCTTGTATAGCTGGGGCTATGAAGAAAGCTATTGAAAGTAATAGCCATCTTCTAATAGATGATTCAAACACGGTAAGACCTCTCTCGTTAGATCAATGATCAAGATGCCGAATCGAGTCAGCATCTTAGAAAAATTGACTAAACGAGTGCAGGAGGTCTATAGAGACTTTTCAAGACAGGATTGGTGAACTGATTTTTAGGTTCGATTTGGAAAGTCATCGAATCTAATTGAGGAAGTGTACTAACAACTTCACTGGTCTCAATAGCCGTGATATGCGCAGAAATGTGGCAAGCATGATCACAAAACTGCTCAGGCATCGGGACAGTTTGATTAGTTTGATTATCTGAGACCGAAGTGATTTGTGACTTATTAATCAAATGGACATCTTGCATGACTGCTTGAGACGTTACCGCATCATCAAATAAAACTTCAGGCGAAAAGGCCCACGCCGATGAACTCATCACTGAGATCAGCGCAAGAAATACCATGAATTTTTTGAAAATTTGATACATGCCTTTTTTAAATCTAACAATAACTCATTGATGAGTCAATGATTTCAGTGTAACTAAATGTACGAGAGCCTAAATCCCAAAATAAAACTTTCGAATCTGCTTTTTTATTTCTGTGAACTATCAATAGGATCGATCATTTATAACTGCATTTTTTGCAGATCATTTAACCTCTCACTCTGCAAAAAATGCATGAATATCAGTATTAACTTGGATTAAACATATAAAATTCAATTGGTTATGAATTGGCATCTGAATTGCTTATCAGGAATGATAATCATTAGAAGATGTGACGATGCTTTCAAGTACTTTCAAAACAGGGATTGCAAAATACTTTTCTGTACCGGAAACACAAACCAAGTGGATATTGGCAATTTCGTTATTCATTATGGTGACTGGCAACTTCTCCCTTTGCCAAAACTTGCTGAAAACATATCCAGTAAGTTTCCATAACCTACCTTTCCTGGCCTCTCTGATAATTTTCTTTTTTGCTACGATTGCTATCGTCTTTCAGATTCTTTGTATTGGCAGAACAACATCAAAGTGGGTATTAGCTATATTGCTGATCGTTGCCTCTATCAATGCGTACTTTATGGATAGCTTTGGTGTGGTCATCGATCACACCATGATGGATAACATAGCGCAAACTGACCTTAAGGAAATGCAAGGATTAATAAGCATTGAGCTTTTAAGCAGATTGGTTCTGTTAGGCTGCATACCAGCCTACTTGGTCATCAAATTCTTTCCCAAAGGGTTGGCCTTCAAACAAGAAATCAAAGGTCGAATCAAAGCGATTTCTGCTCTTGTGTTAACTGCTATCGTAGTCGTTGCACCATTCACTGCAGGTTACGCTTCATTCATTAGAGAGCATAAAATCGTCAGGTTTTACGCGAACCCCACTTACTCCATTTACTCTGCCTACAATTACCTGAATCAAGAGGCCAAGGTTTACGAAGCACGCAATACAGCGCTCAAAACCATTGCTGGAGATGCAGTAAAAACCTCCGCGATGGGCAACAAACGTAAACTGATGATTATGGTGGTTGGCGAAACGGCTCGCTTTGACAGATTCTCCCTCAATGGTTATCAACGAATTACCAATCCAAATCTGGCGAACGCCAATGTGATTAGTTTCGATAATGTATCCTCTTGCGGCACGTCTACAAGCGTTTCTGTGCCATGTATGTTTTCTTCCTTAGGTAAGAGAAATTACGATAAACAGGCAGCATTAAAGCAGGAGAATGTCATTGATGTGCTTGCCAGAAATGGCGTTGATGTATTGTGGAGGGATAATAACTCCGACTCCAAAGGCGTTGCCTTAAGGGTTAAATATCAAAACTTCCAATCCACAACATTGAATCCAGTCTGCGATCCAGAGTGCAGGGACATCGGCATGCTGGATGGCCTTGATAAACATATTCAATCTAAGAGTGATAAAGACATTTTGATCGTGCTGCATCAAATGGGAAACCATGGTCCTGAGTACTTCAGAAGATACCCCGCTGCCTTTGAGAAATTTAGTCCGGTTTGTAAATCCAAAGAGCTAAAAGATTGCACTAAACAGGAAATAGACAATTCTTACGACAATGCAATTCTCTATACAGACTATTTTCTGTCAGAGGTCATCAAGTTTTTAAAACCCTATGAAGAAAATTATGATGTTGGGATGATGTATATCGCAGACCACGGTGAGTCGCTCGGAGAATACGGGATGTATCTGCATGCAGCACCGGTGATGATTGCACCCAAAGAGCAAACTAAAATTCCACTGATAGTTTGGACTGGCAACTCATCTGCCTTTCCAGAAAATCACTTAAGGCAACATAAAAGTGCTGTGCTTAGCCATGATGATGTCTTCTGCTCATTGTTAGTAGCGTATGATTTCCGCTCCAGTATGTGCACGCCGTATGTGGACGCTGCCAGACATCTACATAACTCATTAGACCATGATGCAGTTGCGGCGGATAATAAGGGAGTCTCTAGCTAAATATTGTGTAATCTATGACTCTTAAGTCAAGCAAACTGCAAGCTAGATCTACCACTCAACTCGCAATTGTCTTTTCATTATTCTTGTATATAACCTGCTGAACGTCCTCGGCCGTGAGCCGGAAGGATAAATTACCCACCCCAAGGGAAGAACAAAGTGGCCGCTTCGACCAACGTATGCGCCTGGAGACACTTACTCATCATTAAGTTTATTCTTTCTTGGACGCCCCCTCGTGCTGAGTGTCGTCCAATTTGCCAACTCCCACCTTCCTTCAAAATTCGACTTTGCTTGATTGGTTATCCTGATAAACCCTTTGGCATGAAGTGCTACTAGTCTTTTGCCAAGAGTAAAGCGTAAATGCTTGCGTTCATCTGCTGTAAGCTTTCGGCGGCAATTAGTAGTGATAAAAGTAAATATCTCAGAAGTAGCTCGACATTCACCACCGGCGAATTTTAAGCAGCTAAATATAAGGCGAGTCATCTCCCCAAATTGGAGTAACCTCGGGGAGGTTTGAGTTTTCAATGGCCCAATTATTTCTGGGTTGATGGGAATGTCGTGCAACAACAAAGTTGTGGATTCCATTGATTTTGAGCAATCGTTCCAGTGTTAATGAGCAGTTAGAACCCTTCTAAATCACTCTCCTTTTAGTTCAAGGTTGATACTTCTAGCTGCTCCTTCGTGGTAATGGTTAATGATGTATAACTATCGTGTATAATCTACGGAAACACGCAGTAAACACCCATGTAATTTTCTTTTCCAAATTCTCTTCATTAGGCAATAAGCATTTCGTGCTACTTGCCAAACTCGGCTAAATTTAGCCAGCCATTCCTGTTTTTAAAATTCGCTGAATCATTAGATTCAGGCGCATTTATATTTCTTGTTTTATGGAGGTTCAATGTTGACTTCAAGATTACAACACTCAAAATTCGATGAAATTAAAATCAATTTGCTGAGCGGATTGACCGTTGCATTGGCGATGGTGCCTGAAGCCATCGCATTTGCGCTTATCGCCCATGTTTCACCTTTAACTGGCCTATACGCCGCTGTAATAGTTTCTTTTATAACTTCTGCCTTTGGTGGACGTCCAGGCATGATTTCTGGCGCGACCGGCGCGCTTGCCGTAGTTATGGTGGCATTAGTCGCCCAGCATGGTGTGCAATATTTGTTTGCCACCATTGTGCTGATGGGTTTATTGCAAATATTGTTCGCCGTTGCAAAGCTTGGTAAGTTCATTCGCATGGTGCCACATCCAGTGATGTTAGGTTTTGTGAATGGGCTAGCGATTGTGATTTTCTTAGCCCAATTTGGTCATTTCAAAACTACAAACTCAGATGGTTCAGTCACCTGGATGACTGGCACTCCGCTGTATATCATGATTGGTCTGATTGCAGTGACCATGGCGATTATTTATCTATTGCCAAAATTTACTAAGGCTATCCCTTCAACATTAGCAGCTATTATTGCCGTTACTGTGAGTGTGATTTATTTTGGACTGGATACTAAAACAGTGGGAGATCTCGGTTCTATCGCAGGTGGATTACCAAGCTTTCAGATTCCAGATGTGCCGTGGAGTCTAGAAACGCTGTATATCATCTTGCCTTATGCACTGATTCTTGCTGCCGTGGGTTTAATTGAAACCCTCCTCACTTTGAACCTGATTGATGAAATGACGGATACGCGTGGTCGTCCCAACAAAGAATCTATGGCACAGGGCATTGCAAATGTAGTGACTGCTTTCTTTGGTGGAATGGGGGGGTGCGCAATGATTGGGCAGAGTATGATTAACATTAACAATGGGGCCTTGAAGCGACTGTCTGGGATTGCCACCTCAGCATTTCTACTTTCTTTCATTTTGTTTGCATCCAAATGGATTGAAATGATTCCATTAGCTGCTTTAATCGGTGTGATGTTTGTGGTGGCTGAAAAAACTTTTGAATGGGGAACGCTTAATCTTTTCGGCAAGGTACCTAAGCAAGATGTCTTTGTTGGTTTATTGGTGGGTGGTGTAACAATTGTTGCCGATTTAGCTATTGCAGTGATTGCTGGTGTGATTGTGTCAGCGCTAGTATTTGCCTGGGAACACGCCAAACAAATTGCGGTACATGTTGAAATAGATCAGCAGGGTCAGAAAATCTATTCACTCAATGGGACGTTGTTCTTTGCTTCTATCGCCAATTTTCAATCTTTATTCAGTATCGCGGATGATCCAGAACAAGTGGTAATTGATTTCAAAAATGCTAGAGTTGTAGACCATTCAGCATTGGTTGCCATTGACGGTTTGGCCTCAAAATATAGAGCCGCAGGTAAGAAACTGCAGTTAAGACATTTGAGTAAGGATTGTTATGATTTACTAGTCAATGCTAAAGACATGATTGAAATCAATTTGCTTGAAGATCCCAAATATAGAGTATCAGATGACAAACTAGCTTAATCGAATGGCTTAATAATAACTACAATGGCTCCTGTTAGGAGCCATTTTTAATGCTGTAGCGTACGGTAGCATAACTTCAGAATTACACAGAGCTGGTCCCTAATTATTAACAGCCACCCGAAATATCCGAACTGCGCCAATGTACTGGAATTACCGCTCAATCTGTTCTGAAATGGGTGCTCAGCAAATGTTGAAACCGATGCTCAAATTAGATTGGCGAACACAAAAGTTCCATCAATCGTCTGAAGATCAAATTTCAACTGCTGAAGATAAGCTTTTCTTGCCTGTAAATTGGAAGAGCTAACTGCCTCAGATTCCTTATGGTCAATTAGTAATTGACGATACGCATTTTGATCTTCACGCAGCGCATTTTCTACTCTGGATATTTCGGATAAAGGCCCTGGCATGCTTAACGATGAGGAGATAGAGCTTCTACGAATGAGTCAGAGAGAAATTTCTATTGGTAGCAGCATTGCTTCACAATCACTGATAAATAATGCTGATATTTTGGGGTTTATTGGCATACTCAGCGATAAAACCCAATATAAAGCTACCCTTAAAGAAATCGAAATCGCAATTCAGGATGGGTGGACGAATTACAGGTTTAATGCGAAGAAATAAGGTAAATCATTCACTGCTGGAAATATATTGCCAGTATGGAGGACTGCCGAATTTCTCTACAAAGTAATCGATTACTGTACGTGTATTAAGGGAAGAAAATTTACTTACTGGGTACAATAGGTAAATTGATTGATCAGTTTCCCCTGTATTCACTTCAATGTCATTCATAAGCGTTATGAGTTTTCCAGCTCGTAATGCATCTCCTAACTGCCAATCCGGGAATAATAAAATACCAGCGCCATCTTCTGCTGCACGAATCAATGATTCGGCATTGTCAGACCAGCGTCGTGTCCCTGCTCTCCCCCAGTATGCAAATAGACGGTGTTTATTAAGATCCTCTGGAAATCTAGGAGCGCCAAATTTATTGATATATTCCAGCTCGGAACTTCATCCTGATTCAATTTTATTAGAGTCATCACAATCTGTAGGCCAGGAAAATATTTAAAAGTAAAACTCACCCCACGCTGGCGATAAATTGCCAGCGTGCAGGGCTACTAGATTTCTCCACAGAATTTCAACGACTCTGCATCCATAAATGATGGGAATTTATGGATGTATAAACAGATCAATATCTGGCATAACGCACTAAGTTTGCCAACTATTTAATGATCGGCAGTTTTTTAATAAGAGTTGGTCATTATTATATTAATGACCCGCATGACCAGTTGGTTTTCTGACGGTCATTTCAATGCCTTCTTCTGTGTTTAACGGTGTTCTTCGACTAACTGGGGGCAAGTCGTTTTCCACTTCATGTGCCACAGTATCCTTTGGATGCTTGTAAAACCCAGGATCTTTATAATCATTCCGTGCCAAACCTTCGCGTATTTTGACAGTAGTAAACATGCCACCCATTTCTATGGCTCCGAACTGATCTTTGCCTGCCATCATCGGTAACGTATTATCTGGTAGAGGCATAGCCATCATTTCAGCCATATCTGTCATTTCTGCCATGCCTGTTTCTCCCATTGGCATATAGCTCGGCACTAGGTTACCTATTTTTTTCATAAGATCGTTTTGCTTCACACCAAGTAAAGTTGGCACATCATGTCCCATAGCATTCATGGTGTGATGGCTTTTATGGCAATGGAAAGCCCAATCACCAGGTTCATTTGCGATAAACTCTAGAGCACGCATTTGTCCAACCGCAACATCGGTCGTTACTTCCGGCCAGCGCGCAGACGCAGGTACCCATCCACCATCTGTGCCTGTAATTTCAAACTCATGCCCGTGTATATGAATCGGATGATTAGTCATCGTAAGATTGCCAATCCTGATACGCACGCGATCATTTTTGCGCACTACGATTGGATCAATTCCTGGAAAGGCACGGCTATTCCAAGTCCATAGATTAAAGTCCAGCATGGTATTTACTTTAGGCGTATAACTACCAGGGTCAATATCATAGGCGTTTAGCAAAAAGATAAAGTCGCGGTCTACTGGCATAAACTTTGGGTTTTTGGGGTGCGTTACCCAACTACCCATCATTCCCATTGCCATTTGTAGCATTTCATCGGCATGCGGGTGATACATGAATGTACCAGGTCGCTTAGCCTCAAATTCGTACATAAAGGTCTTACCCGGTTCTATCGGTGGTTGACTCAAGCCGCTTACGCCGTCCATGCCGCTGGGTAGGCGTTGACCGTGCCAGTGAATACTGGTCTTCTCGGGCAGTCGATTGGTAACATAGATTCTAACTTTGTCACCCTCTACGACTTCAATAGTTGGGCCGGGGCTTTGTCCGTTATAGCCCCACAAATTAGCCTTCATACCTGGTGCGATTTCACGGACCACAGGCTCGGCTACCAAATGAAATTCTTTAACGCCTTTATTCATGCGCCAAGGTAAACTCCAGCCATTCAGCGTTACAACCGGGTTATACGGTCTGCCAGTATTGGGATGCAGGGGTGCTTGAGTATTGGCAGCCTCGGACGATACGATTTCAGGGATTGCAGCCATAGCTACTTTACTTACTGAGGATGCGGCCACACCTGCCAGTCCAAGTCCTGCCAGTCTAAAGAAGCCGCGTCTGTTTTGATTCGGTAAATTCATCATTATTGTCCTTCCATAGAGTTAGAGCCAATCAGCGACATTTTTAATGTGCTATCAGCCACCCAAAATTCACGTAATGCTTCAATATAGTTTTTCACGCTGGCAACCTGTGCCCTTGCGTCACCAAATAGTTCAAACGGACTGGTGAGCATACCGTTGTAACGTAATTGGTTTTCACTCAAGATTTTTTTGCGTATGGGTACGATTTCATCACGTAAATGCTTAGTGACATCGTAGTTGGTACGGTAAATGTTATAGGCTTCACGGATTTCAGATTGCGCATTGATGGCTACCTGGGCAGTCTCATTGACCGCCTGCATATAAATGGCTTCTGCCTTGGCTACTCGGGCTGTACCCCAATCGAAAATAGGAATTTCAAACCCAATTTCAAAGCCTTTTTTGTATGGATCATTCCTTCTGCCTTCAAGCACTCGTGCAGGACCTATTTCAAGCACATTGATAAAACGCGTAGTTTTAGTAAGGCCTAATTGCTTGGCAACAGCTTCTGTTTGCAAGCGAGTGGCTTGTAAGTCCAGACGATTTTCAAAAGCAACTTTTTCAAATGGCTGTAGATCCTCAACGGCTTTAGGGAGGTCTGGCATCCGTTCTGCTAACACCATCTGGTCAGCAGGAACACTCAATAGCCTCGATAGCGCTTCGTATGATCGCACCTGCTTATTTTTAGCATTGGCATAATCTAACGCTGCATCTGCATAAAAACTTTGCTCTCTAGCTAGCTCTAATTTGTTCCAGTTACCTGCCTTATACATGCGTCTAGCCAGTTCTGCACTGGCCTCAGCGCTTTCTTTCACTTGTTCGCTATAACGCGCTAATTCAGTCGCGGCAACGGCATTAAAGTAGGCAATACGAGTATGGTTTGCCAGCTTCAACACTTCAAGTGCCGTCTCTTTTTGCACCTGCTCAAAACGCCGTTTTTCGATTTCTAGCGCTTTAGGCATGGTAATCAAAGAAAAGATGTTGAAAGTGAATGCTTGTTCTATCTTGTATTCGCCATTGTTCTTGGCATACAACATAGAGAATCGCGGGTTAGGTAAACGACCTGCCTGTACAACGTCTGCTTCACTAATACCCAACTCATAAAAAGAAGCCTGCAACCGCTTATTATTTAGCAAGGCAATTTGTACAGCAGATTCAACATCCAACTTGTGTTGAAGCAAAGCATTTATTTGATCATTAACTTTGTGTTGTTCATCTTTAGTCTTAGGCCAAGCTATTTCTTGCTTGATATGTTGTTGCGTGGTTTGTTGCACGTTACCAAAACCACCATCTTTGGAAAATGTAGCGCATCCGCCTAAAAACAAGCTGGCACCTACCAAGGCAGCCATTGTGCGATATTGCACAGGGAATTGGTTAATGTTCATGAGTTTCTCCTTTTTCTGCCTCATGATGATGGCCATCAGCAGCTTCTGGCTCAGCGGCCTTTTCTACATGTGAATGACCTGTCGTTTCAGTGCCGCCATGATGATGACTATGGCCGGCACCCTCACTGGCAGGCAGTGATAACACACCAATACCGTGCCTATAAACTACTTCTCCACCTAACCATGCGGTAACTGCGATTGATTGCGCAAGCAAGAAAAGTACAAATAGCATAGGGACAGGCATTAATTGACTGATGCGATGCCTCCATGCATCCCAGCTAGCTAGTAAAATCAAGCCAATAGCAGTAGGCACTGCCCAGGAACGATGTAATAACATCGCGGCATGGCCTGCATCATCATGATTGACAGAGTTATAAGCCAACCAGCCAAACAGCACCGCAGTTGCAGCGCCTATCGCGGCAATCCAGAGCGTGAAGCGACCAGCAGCAGCCAGTTGCATGGCACTGGGGTGACTTGGTCTTACATATGCTGCAAGACTGAGCAGAAATGCGATGATGGTCAAGGCTATTGGAAAATGCACTACGACTGGATGAAAGTTAGGAATGATCTGCCACGGAGAAGTTTGTGGTGTGGAAGCTGATGGCATCGCCATGCCCGCATGTTCTGCTGCCTGATTGGTTCCGTGCTCATGTGGCTTGGACTCATCTACCTCGGCAGCTTCATCACTTGATAGCATTTCATCTGACTTAGCTTCAGTCATTTGCGAATGATCCATCGCCTTCATATCAGACCCACCGTGGTCATGCCCAGCCATGGCGTTGTGATCCATCTCTTGCATGGCCTCTTTTTTCATGGGCTGCGCTGTGGACTTTTTATCAGGCATGGATTTCATAGTGTCATGCTCCATACCTGCCATTTTAGAATGGTCCATCTCAGCCATCGGTGCCATAGCATGATCGTGTTTCATTTGGCTATGATCCATGCCGGCCATATTGCTATGGTCCATTCCCTTCATATCGGGCATATTTTTGTCAGACATGTTCGCCATTTGCTCCGGCGTCATGTTGTGTTGCATACCCGCCATTGAATGTCCGGCATGACCGCCGTTATTGGCCGGTGTGTTGATGGACTTCCAATCTGACAGGTTATCTTCAGATAAGGGTTTGTAATCACCGAAAGATGATTGGTAGGTATTGGTCTCTTGGGATGTATCTGCGGCCCACCCAGGCGTAGACATTCCTATACATAGAGAAATAAACAACCATACGTTGAATAGTTTCATCGAAATCTCATTTCAAAAATAAATGTGGCGAATCAGCAACCGGCATGACCGGCTGCTGAGTTAGATCCAACAATTATTTAAGCAATGGGAGGTCTGTGAGGCTGAGCACTAATGTGCGAGTTATAGCTTGGTTGAAACAGGCTGACTTCGACTGTTTGATGCTGAAGCTGAATATTTTCTATTTGGCTTGGAGGTAATACTGTGAAGCAAGCCATACAATGACCGCATTTGGAACAATGGTCATTTGAGGATTGTTTCTGAATTTCATCGGGCTGATGATGGGCATGTTGAACCATGTCATGATCATCATGATCATGAAGGATTTCAATACTTACAGTGTGACTATCACAAAGCTGGTCAGCAACCATCATTCCGCTAGCGTAAACAGTATCTGTGAAGAATATTGTTAGCAGCAGAAAGACAAATAAACGAAATGATCGTAGTTGCTTAAATTGCATAGTTACAGTCTATATCAATTAAATTAAATTTCAATCTGCATTGTTAGTTTTAAGTAAAGTCTTCATCTGCTCGATTTCCTGTTGTTGGCTGGTAATGATATCGCTGCATAAAGCCTTAATATTTGGATCTGATAATTTGGTTTCTTCACACATCAGGATAGCTGAGGCATGGTGGGGAATCATCGATTTCAAAAATTGCCTGTCTGATACTCCACCCTGAAATCGAATCAATACGAAAAATACAACTAGCGCAATCGCTGACAAAATGAAAATCCATTTGTTTCTATTTTTATCCATATACATGGCGCTCATGACACCTAATTCAATCAATACCATAGGCATGCTCATCATTCCCGCCATATAGAATTGATTGATGTTCGGTAGCACGTTATCTAGCTGATTCACCATGGCATACATAAGTACATACATGGCAGCAAATGATAAAAGAGTCATGTATAAAAGCTTGAGATAGGCACCTTTGTGCATGGCTTCATTCATGATTTTTTTCTCCAAGTACGCTTAAATCAAGCAGTCATTACTTCTGTTTTGAAAGCCAGCTATCGAATTCAGCAATTTCTTTTTTTGCGCTGATATGATGTTTTTAGCCATGGCTTTCATTTCGGGTGATTTGCCTTGGTCAATCTCAATTTGCGCCATGTCCAATGCTTGTTGATGATGCATCTTCATCATCATGGCGAAGTCTTTATCGACGTCACCGGTCATTTTCATCGCATCCATTTTTTTCATACCATCTTGCATGGAATGTGTCAGGCTGTCAGAACCCTTCATGCTGGTATGGTCATCAGCATGCACAACCCCTATTAAAGTTGTAAAAATGACTGAGGTAATACAGATTTTTAAGTGGTGGGATTTCATAATCAGTGTCCAATATGTCGAGTCCATTTAAGTAAGTCATTCAACCCTTGAGTGACTAGAAATAATATCAGGGATATACCTAAATTCGTGTCAGTGGATTCATACGATTGATCTGGGTATTTAAGTCCATTGTTTAATGGCTAAGGTGGTAATTCAATGGGCGGTTGGTTTCACCGCCCATCACCTTTCTAAGCTAAGCAGCTATTGGTTACTTCATATGATGATCGCAAGGCATGGATGATGATTTTACTGCATGCTCTTCCATCATTTGTCCCATCAAACTATCCATAATTTTCTGATGTTCTGCGAACCACTCATCACGCTCCTTTTCTGTCATACCCGCTTTAGGTTTCATTTCACGGCAAGCGGCCATGTTGTCATTTAGCATTTGTGAATGTTCAGAGAGTAGTTTTTGCTGCTCTGCACCTTGTGAAGCTTTTGCTTTATCCAGCTTCTGCTTGGTAACTTGTAGGTTTTGAATTAGCTGTTCTTGAAAGAAGTCACGACCTGCCACAGCGCTTGCCGAGGCAAAGCCTAGGCATGCAATCAATGCGGTGGTAACAATTGTGTTCATCATTTTGTTGCTCATGGTAATTCTCCTAATATTGGTTTCACTTTGTTGGTGACAATTTTTACGTTCGTTAGAGCATTGCTTAACCCTGAATATTTTGGTTTTACGCAATGTTTACTTGCTGAATGAGCAGGCGCAATACAATTAATTTGAGCTGTAAGAGCCGTTTTTAAAAGCACAGACGCAAGTCACTCAGCCTTAGGAGAATGAATGCTTTGGAGGGTGTAACAAAGGTGGGGAAAAATGTTGATAAAGCGGTATGGTCAAATCTGGATATGCAGTTCTATAACCGTAAATTAAGGCAATCTTATTTGTTTCGGGTAATTGATAAACACTCACATGGCAAAATGAGCATTTCATTTTTGAACAATCTTTATTGCTTTCATCTGAGCAATTACTGGTGCTCATAGTATGACAGTCTACCGAGGTAGACATCACCGATGCGTAGCTCTCATTGTCTACTTTCATGCTCAAAGCTGGCGCTGATACATCCTCACAGATAGGCATGGTTACAGCAGCAACACCCTGTAATGGGATGCTGATAGCGAGAGCTATTGAAACCAGTAATTTAAGCCAGTGTTTCATTCGTGTTTGGTTTATGTTTTTTGTTGGTTGTTGTACTAAATTTGTTAGTGCATGGTTAATATTATTAGGGTTCCAACAGTGGTAAGGTCAAGCGTTTCAATCGAAATAATGTATTTATTTTAAATAAGATCTTAATACATCCTCCACTTGCTCTAGTTCTTGCTGCCGTAGTTCTTGCGGCGCATTTTCCCCTAGATGTTCGCGAAGGTGCTTTACAAGCATTTCTGACATCAGTCCATTCACAGCACCACGAATTGAAGCAACTTGCTGAAGAATGGCGGCACAATCGATATCATCGTTCAAAGCTTTCTCCATAGCTTCAGCTTGTCCTTTAATGCGACGAATGCGGGTCAATAGTTTCTTTTTATCTTGTGCTAAATGAGCCATCAAAAAACCTTTCTTTTGAGTAAAACGTATACTGGGGTATACTATATTTTGTAAATAGAGAACCCATTATGACACAATCAATTTCCTTAGATAGCCTCAAGCACTCGCACAAATTTGATGAGGGTAATCCCTTAGCTGAGAAGAATACCTTGCGTGTTGCCATTCTGACTGCTGTCATGATGGTGGTTGAGATTGCAGGGGGGTGGTATTACAACTCGATGGCACTACTTGCAGATGGTTGGCACATGAGTTCACATGCCGTGGCTTTAGGGTTATCTGTATTGGCTTATTTTTGGGCCCGGAAATACGCACATGACCCTCGCTTTTCATTTGGTACCTGGAAAATAGAAGTATTAGGTGGTTATACCAGTGCTATTTTTTTAGTCATGGTCGCCGGTCTAATGATCTTTCAATCTATTGAACGGTTAATTTCCCCTAGTCCGATTCATTATAATCAAGCAATTGGCATTGCAGTCGTGGGCCTGGTGGTCAATTTGGTCTCTGCTTGGTTACTTAAAGATGGACATCATCATGACCACGGGCATGGTCACGAACATACTGAGCATGATCATCATGGGCATCACGACCTGAATTTAAGGTCAGCCTATATCCATGTTGTGGCTGATGCTGCCACATCTGTCCTAGCCATTATTGCGCTATTCGGTGGCAAACTTTGGGGTGCAAATTGGATGGACCCAATGATGGGTCTAGTTGGTGCTGCCATAATTTCTATATGGGCCTATGGTCTACTACGCGATACTGGTCGCGTGCTGTTGGACGCCGAGATGACCGCGCCTGTCGTTGAAGAAATTCGCGAAGTGATTGCACAATCGCCGATAAAAGCCCAAATCAGTGACTTGCATGTTTGGCGAGTTGGGAAAGGGAAATATGCTTGCATTCTTAGCCTTGTCACATATACAGAGGTGGCTCCTGCCTATTTTAAAAATCAATTAAACATACATGAGGAGTTAGTGCATATATCCATTGAAATTAATCAAATGCGTTGAGCAGAAGAATGTTCTATGCCTTTGGTCAGTCTGCGGACAAGCTATCTAGGATTGGGCAGTCGGGGCGATCATCGCCGTGACAGCAACTGACTAAACGCGATAATTCTGATTTCATAGTATTTAACTCTTCAATTTTTTTGTTGAGCATTTCAATATGATCAGCGGCCAACGATTTAACCTTACTACTTGGCCGGTTCTTATCCCGCCACAGGCTTAATAAGTCGCCAATTTGTTTAATCGAGAAGCCCAAATCGCGTGAATGCCGGATAAAGCGCAGCATATGCACGTCTTGATGGTTATACGTCCTATAGTTAGAAAACGTTCTTGATGCCGCTGGCAACAGCCCAACCTCTTCATAATGACGAATCATTTTTGCAGAGATTCCTGAAGCTTTTGCCGCCTGTCCGATATTGTATAAGTCACCGTTCATGTATCGTCCTTATCTTTTGTTTGTGGGGCGCCATTTGCTTAACATCAAGGCATTCAATACGACACTGACCGAGCTGAACGCCATGGCAGCCCCTGCAATGACTGGACTTAGTAAACCCATTGCAGCCAGGGGAATGCCAATTAAATTGTAGATAAATGCCCAGAACAAGTTTTGTTTAATCTTGCTATAAGTCCTACGCGAAATATCAATAGTATCTGCCACCAAGCTTGGGTCTGAACGCATCAGGGTGATATCAGCAGTGTGCATGGCTACATCTGTCCCTGAAGACATGGCAAAACTCACATCGGCAGCAGCTAATGCCGGTGCATCATTGATCCCATCACCCACCATGGCAATCACAGTATCTTTCTTACGCAAGGATGCAATGCTGCTAGCTTTTGATTCTGGCGTTTGTTCTGCTAATACTTCATCAATCCCAATCATGTCCGCAACACGGGCAGCACTAATGCTGTTGTCGCCAGTTAATAATAGCGTTTTGACACCCTTATCATGCAATGCGGAAATCGCTTTACTAGAAGATACTTTAATTTGATCCCCAAAAGCCAACATACCTAATAGCGTCGGTTCAGCCCCAATATTTCCTTTTGCCACCCAAGAAATGGTGTTACCTGCATTTTTATAACCTAAAGCCAGGTCATTCAAAGTGTTAATAGATACGCCGAGTTCGTCCATCCAACGTTGATTACCCACATAAATCACAGTACCATTTACTTTTCCGTTTAAGCCACGTCCGGCCACATCTCGGACATCGGTGGCAATAGCTGGACTACTTCCTAATGACTGAAGTTGATCTACAACTGCTTTTGCTAATGGGTGTAAGCTGTTTTGCTCAATGCTGGCAGCTAGTTCTAATAAAGATTGATCGTTACCGTCTACTGCTTTAAAAGCCATCAGCACTGGTTTACCTTCAGTTAAGGTACCCGTTTTATCAAACACCACTTGGGTGATGCTATGCGCAAGCTCTAATGCTTTTGCATCTTTAATTAAAATCCCGTAGCGGGCGGCTACCCCTGTACCTGCCATGATGGCAGTTGGCGTGGCTAAGCCGAGCGCACATGGGCAAGCAATCACCAAAACGGCCACAGCGTTCAAAATTGCTTGTTCCCAGTTGGCTGAATATAGCCCCCAAGCAAGTAACGTAATGAATGCAATAACGATAACCACTGGCACAAAAACTGCGCTTACTTTATCAACCAGGCGCTGAATTTCTGGCTTTGCCGTTTGTGCATCCTCAACAAGACGGATAATACGAGACAGCGTGCTTTCAGCACCTATCGCCATCGTTTTAACCAGCAGCATGCCATCAATATTTACTGCGCCGCCAATCACTTTATTACCTGCCACTTTACTAACCGGCTCGCTTTCGCCCGTCATCATAGATTCATCAACGTGGCTACTTCCCTCGATAATCACGGCATCTACCGGTATACGCTCGCCTGGGCGAATGATCACCATGTCATCAATCATGACTTCCTGTAGGGGAATATCAAGCTCTGCATCTAAGCGCTTTACTCGGGCAGTCTCAGGTCTTAATTTCTGTAAGGCACGTATGGCCTCTGTCGTTTGTCTTTTTGCTCGCTTCTCCAGCCATTTTCCTAACAGCACCAGTGTAATCACCACACTCGAAGCCTCGAAATATAGGTGCTCATGACCTTGCAACATCATGTATATCGACAGTAAATAAGCAGCTGAAGTACCGAGGGCTACCAGCAGATCCATATTGCCGGTTCTGTTCTTGATGGCCTTCCAAGCGGAAGTATAGAACCCTGCACCTAGATAAAACTGCACCGGTGTTGCCAATAGCCACTGAACCCATACAGGTAAATTCCATTGCCCACCTGCCAGACTAATTAGCATCGGAATAATGAGAGGAACACTTAATAAGATTGCCATCACAATGCGGATGCCATTGGCTGACTCGTCGTCATGATGTTTTAGGCTGTGAGTGTGCGTCAGTAATTCAGCGCCATACCCGGCATCAACAATAGCTTTTAAAATAGTTTGCGGCTGAAAAGGCATGCCTTCTTTAAGCGCCACATGGGCTTTTTCAGTGGCTAGATTTACGCTTGCCGATTTAATTTCAGGAATTTTGCGCAAAGCATTTTCTACAGCTGTGACGCAGGACGCGCAACTCATACCACTGATGGCGATATCTAAAGAGTGATCAGAATTGTCCATTTTTGCCTCCGAGTGTAGTCATTGTGATCATCCTAAAGATTCCCACCCTTGGAAGGTCAAGAAGTATTCAGATCAAAATTGCTTGACCTTACCATGATGGTAAGATCTAAAGTGATACTTCTACTATTGAAAGGGTATGCTATATGTATACGTTTAATATACCAAAAATGAGCTGTGGTGGCTGTGTAAATGCAATCAAGAACGCGATTCTACGGGTGGACGAAAGTGCTAATGTGGAGGTTAATCTGCCCACAAAAACTGTAACTGTGCGTACAGACCATTCTGAAGAGGATATTATCCAAGCCATGTCTAATGCAGGATATAAACCTATGGTGGGAACTCTTGATTAGATATAGCTGAAAGGCATCCCTTGCCTGGAGACCCTAAGAGAATTCATTAATTGATTTCTCTTACATATTCGTAGGATTTGTTCTTTAAAAGGGATCCGATTGTTGGATTTTGGGCATTCATGAATATGTTGCATTTGTACTAGAGGTGCATTAGTACGCTAATGATGCACCTCTGCTGAATGCGGTTGCAAATAAGCCATACGTTGTTAATCTAGCTTTCATCAGGTTTCAGTAAAGCTCTTAATTATGAAATATCCATTCAATTAAATTGAGGGCTTTCAAGCTGCTAGCGACTGACTAATGCTCCTTTTTTTTAAAAAATATTTGGACCAGTTCGGAAATCTCTCATTCACTTTTCCGTAGTAAATCAATCTCTACTTCCGTGAGCATTTAACAATTTCATTGAGCAACTTTGTTGAGGGTGTGACACTATCTTGTCTGTGTTTCTTACTTCGCTCTATTCAGCTATCCTACTATGCAAACGTATACCTTTGGTAATTGCAACTATATCGATCCTAGATTAACACGTTTGCCAAGTGCTTCGGCTGATTCCTTGCGTTCACTGTATCTATTAATCAGGAATTCAGAAACATCCCGGGTGAGTAGTGTAAATTTAACCAATTCTTCCATGACATCCACGACTCGGTCATAGTATGCCGAAGGCTTCATTCGACCAACTTCATCAAATTCTTGGAAAGCTTTAGCCACCGATGATTGATTTGGGATAGTGATCATCCGCATCCAGCGTCCTAAAATCCGCATTTGGTTCACAGCGTTAAATGATTGAGATCCACCAGACACCTGCATCACCGCAAGTGTTTTTCCTTGTGTCGGTCGAATAGCTCCCATGCTTAAGGGTATCCAATCGATCTGTGATTTCATAATCCCAGTCATAGCGCCATGCCGTTCAGGCGAACACCACACCATGCCTTCACACCACAGCGTTAAATCACGCAATTCCTGCACTTTGGGATGTGTCTCTGGAGCATCATCTGGCAATGGCAGATCATGCGGATCAAAGATTTTGACCTCTCCACCCAAAGCCTCTAGCAATCGCATCGCTTCTAGTGCCAATAGCTTACTGAAAGACTGCTTGCGCAATGAACCATATAATAACAACAGAAAACGGGGTTTATGTGTGGATGGTGTATATGCAGTTAAAGAGGAAATATCTGTTTTTGTAAACAGACTATACTCAACATTTGGCAAGCTGGCATTGGTTTCCATCTACTTGATCTCTCCAATCAATTTCAATTGCTGCTGGAGTTGATCTTTTACTGCCAAAGTTGCAGGAGGTAACGCCAAAAATGCTTCAATTCTTTTCCTCAAGATTGTATAAGCCTCAATGAATGCCGCATCAATCTCTTCACTTGTTCCGGTCGCTTTAGCCGGATCTTCAACGCCCCAGTGTGCCCTCATAACATTGCCCAGGTAGGCAGGACATGTCTCACCTGCTGCATTGCTGCAAACTGTAATCACTATGTCTGGTGTCACTGGCAGGTTATCCCAAGACTTGCTGTAATAGTTTTCTGTAGGTATGCCTTCACGTTCAAGCAGAGCGATAGAATGTGGATGCACTTCGCCTGTAGGCTGACTGCCTGCACTCATTGCCCGCATATAATTTGGTGCCAAATGATTGAATGTTGCTTCAGCGAGAATTGAACGGCAGGAGTTACCTGTACATAGAAATAAGATGTTCATTTATAACTTTCGATTGTTAGGCGGTTTCGTACCACGTCCGTGTACGGTTAACGATTGCAACTACAGACAGCATGACAGGCACCTCAATTAGTACACCGACAACAGTGGCTAGAGCTGCACCAGAGTTGAACCCAAAGAGGGCGATAGCCGTTGCTACAGCCAGCTCAAAGAAATTTGATGCTCCAATCAGTGCAGACGGAGCTGCTACACAGTGAGTCACCTTTAGCTTCTTATTCAGCCAGTAAGCCAGCATGGAATTGAAATACACCTGAATGATGATTGGCACAGCTAACAAAGCGATAACAAAGGGCTGGGCAATGATCTGCTGTCCTTGGAAGCCAAACAGCAAGACCAGTGTGGCAAGCAATGCAGACAGGGAGACCGGTTGAATGCGCTTAAGTAATGCATCAAGTGATTTCTGACGACCTGCCAGCACAACTTCACGTACAAACTGGCTGATGACCACAGGGACGACTATGAACAACGCCAGAGACAACAGAAGCGTGTCCCATGGTACGACGATACTGGACAGGCCTAACAGCAACGCTACAAGCGGCGCAAAAGCAAAAAGCATAATCGCATCATTAAGTGCAACCTGAGACAGAGTGAACTTAGGCTCACCACCACACAGACCACTCCAGACAAACACCATAGCAGTGCATGGAGCAGCAGCTAAAAGTATTAAGCCTGCAATATAACTATCTATCTGGTCTGCTGGTAACAAGTCATCGAATAAGTGACGAATGAATACCCATGCAAGCAAGGCCATAGAGAACGGCTTTACTATCCAGTTAATGAACAAGGTCACGCCTATGCCTTTGCTGTGAGCTAAGACATCTCCCATGGTCTTGAAATCAATCTTTAGCAGCATAGGAATAATCATTAGCCATATTAGGACAGCCACAGGGAGATTCACTTCAGCGACTTTGAGACCGCCTACGGCTTGAAAGAAGCTAGGGAATACCTGACCCAATCCAATACCGACCACAATGCAGCCTAGCACCCACCATGTCAGGTTACGTTCAAAGCTACTTATTACACTTGGTTGAGCTGTTGCATTCATTATTTAAACTTTCTCAGGATTGCAGTTAGTTACTTCGGGGCAGCATTCAGCAACTCCAGCACAGCAATTTTCTGTGAGGTAAGCAAGCAACCCATTCATAGCTTCATAGTTGGCTGTGTAGTAGATAAATCTACTCACCTGGCGTGAGCTAACCATTCCTGCATAATTTAGCTCTTTGAGATGAAACGAAAGCGTACTTGGTGGAATGCTGAGCTTTTCCCCAATTATTCCTGCTGGTAGTCCTTCGGTTCCAGCTTGAACTAACAAGCGGAATATCTCTAGACGTGCTTCTTGAGCTATTGATGAGAGTTGTATTACAGCTGATTTAATGTCCATGTATGCTATATTTCCATAATTATAGAAATATAGCAATGAATTTGAGACCGCTATACTACGGACTTGCTAAGGTTGGGTAAGAAATAAACGAATGCTTTGCACTAATCTGGAAATGCATGGTTTGAATAGATATTATTGTTAGCATGAAAAATTGGCCGCAACGGAAGGTAAGAGTCAGGCACTGGTTAAGATCATGGTGGGGGATAGCCGTAAAAGACACTCTGGCACCCCTTATTGATACAAATGCGCGTCTTCAGTTTTTTGCTCTAGTCGCACTTCTTTATATCGTATTACCCACTCGTGGGTTCGAATCTTGGAATGCTCAGGTTATAAATTCTTGGGATTCATTTCAAGCAATCCTCTATGCTTTGCCAGTATCCTTTGCAATGAATGGATTTTTTGCCATTTTTAAAACTACCAAGCAGAATGGCGAGTTAGGAAAATGGGTAGGACACCGATTTATTTATCACTCCCCATTACATCTTGCGACCATAGTCGTCACCGATGCAGACAATGGCAAATTAATACCATTCAAAATAAATGGCCTTGAGAAAGGTGCAAGCATTGAAGTAAGGCTGGAGAAAGACTTACACGATGTACATACCCTGAAAGTTCAATTTGTAGTATTCAAAGATCAGCCAATAAGTTGGGATGATTATGACCGCCCTACATTACTCGGATGGTTACCGGATAATGAAACGCTTTATATAACTTCATTAAAGCCGACTCCATCCAATGCCTCTACAATCAAGATATATTTACTATCATGGTATGGGAATATCTCTTAATTTCTCTTCCACAATTATTTTGGATAATTGTCAAAAAATCATCTAATATTCCAGTATCGAACTACTACATTCTGTAGGGGAATACTGTGTTAAATGTTGCTATCTTTTTAGCGATTATTGGAACTGTGGCGGTAATTGGGCTCGCAATTTTTGCGATCTGGTTACATCGTAAAAAGCCCAAAAAACACCAATGATAGAAACGCCTGTTCTTTTGCCTGACGAGTGGCTAAAGGGATATTTAGACCGCATGGGATGCTGGAACAACTGCAAAGACAGGCAAAAGCTCTATCAACTCATCTACCAGCATTTTCCCAAAACATCAGATTCAATTATTCAGCCACTTTCGATATTGCTGAATCGAACTGAACGCGAAATTATATTTCAGCACACATTGGTTTCTACAATACGAGCAAGAACAGAAGCCAAAAACATTGATCGCAAGGTTTTGACACGAAAAATGCAAAGCCATGTTCGGTATTGTGTCCATTGTATTAATGAAGATATCGGTTATAAGGGGTTTCCATACTTACGTAGATCACATCAGATTACTGGTATTGATTGGTGTTTGAAACACCAATACCAACTTCACACAAATGACTCATCTGAAATGCCGGGCATTGATGTACTGAAATCAAAAGCGAATCAACATGGCAGTGAACATCCTCTATTAGAGCAACATCCAATCATTCAGAGGTATGTTGATATCTACGAGGGATTGTTCAATTTTGCCAATCTATTATCTGCAGAAAATGTATCCTGGGTTTTGTTCGAACAAGCTGAAAAGTTAGGCCTTAACCGGTCAGGTTCGAAAACTGCAAAATGCCTGAGCGACATACTTGTGGAAGAACTGTCATCGAAATGGTTATTTGATCATTTCCCGGTACTGCAAAATAAGGAAACTAATAAATTCATTCCATCAATCGACGGCGTCACAATATTTCGTTATCAAAATCATGCGGTTCCACATTACGTGCTGGCTGCAGCAGCATTATTTGAAAATGCTGACGATGCACTGAATGCTTTAATCAACTCTACTAAACTTACATTAAAACCTGTGAGAGCTATGGTTAAAAGAACTTCCACTTTTTGGAAGAGTGATGAATTGCTGGATATCTATATTAGAAATGTAGGGCAAGGAAGGGAAATATCAGACGAAATCGGAGGAACATATGACCAAAACAGATTGAATCTCATAAAGTATGGCCTGCCACCGCTCGGTAAACTCTCAAATGAAACCATCCATGCTATAAGCGATTTCTATAGTGGTACGCCCCTGACAGAAATTCAGTTTAGAGCCGAGGTGAATCAAGCGCACCTTACTCAAATAATCGATCAGGCACGAAGTGACTTTCCAGGCATATTTAACCAACTCAAAAACGCTTTATTAGAAAATAACCAACACAGGCTGGACAGAATCAAAGCCACTGAATCTGCCCATTGATGCGAGGGAAATTACAGCCTAGCTATCTTGCTACCTTGTAGAAGTTGTAACTGGTCTTTGACCCACTGTTGTGAATTAGGCAGTTTTTCAAGCCGAGGCGTAAATGACAGTAGCGGTAAGCGTCTGAGAAAAATGGGTGGCTTCAATCGTTCCCAGCTATCAATCTCAATGTTGCCCAACCTTTGCAATGCAGTTAAACATTCCATGTCTCTTTTATGCCAGTTGATGCGCTCAGAGCGTTGAGCGGAGCTCCGCTGGGTCTTTTTATAAGGAATGCTGAGGTAAAGTTGATTTAACCAGTTAGAATCGTTTTTAGACAGCCAAACTATAGTGGTGCTAATTGCATTCTTCAAATCGCTTCTACTGTATTCAGGGTGTGACTCAATGAGTGCCTGAAGTTCCTTCCGTTTATCGTCCCTCATGTTCTCAAATCGTTTTAGCTCCCAGCTAGCCCTTATTTCTGGATGACCACACAGCACTCTGTCGATGGTCGATTTTGATAGATTCGTAATATTTTGAATCTCCTTTAGCTGATGCCCATTTTTCAGGAGCTCAGTAACCTGAGCTAACACTAATCTGGAAAGTTTCTTAGGACTTCGTTTGATGTTCCCAAAGCCAGATTTGCCCATTTTCCTGATCAATGTTCCCAGATCATATTCGAATATCTTTGCAAGGCTTGAGAGTGATTCTCCATCTTTATGCCGGCGAGCAATCTCAGAAATGTCATCTTCTATCACGTGCTCATTCGTTGTTGAAAAAGGTGGGTCTAGGAGTAATTGAAACTGACTTTCCCAAGCATATACTGACCTGAACAGTTCCCAATTGCCGAATAGAAATTGGATTAAAAGAATATGGGCTACCGGATGGTGAAAGCCTCTCGGTTTCCTAATAAGCTTCAAGAAGTGAGGAATGTTTTCTGATCGAAGAAGTCTCGCGAATGCAGGCAACCCCTTTAACGTAAAGTAGTATTGCTCGAATCTATGAATGAAAATGCTAGCTCTGATTTGCCCGCGCTTGGTTAATAGTTCTTGCTGTTTCAGGCCATGTAAGTAAGCATTTCGGAGCTGTGTGGCATTGAAGCCTCCGGGCAACTCTTGATGCAATAATCTGGTGGAGATGTTTGCAATTGCGGAAAGGATACTGAAGTTTTGCCCATCACATGCTGGGTAAGTCGTTAGACGGGAAGAAGGTAAAACTAAGGTGTTCTTATCCGTCCCTTTATCCCTTAGTGGGAAACTTTCTAAAATCGAAAAATGCTTATCGCATACATGCGCAGAAGGCAATTGATGTGAGCTATGCCAGAACGAAATTCCAATTGAACCAACATCTTCGGACAAGCAGTGTGAGCAATATTTAAGATCAGTGATACCTCTAAAATGTGCAGGCGGAAGGCCAAGCTTAAACTTAAGCGTTTCAACACTTTCTCCCGCCATTATTTGTACACACTCACTTGCAAATACAGTTGGTCGAAAGGCAAGGTAAAACGGGAGCACTGTATGGTTAAAAGCAATATCACCTGGATAACCAAATGCATAAGCTGTTTTTCTGCAGAAGTTATCCAGATGAGAGGGAAAGTCTAACCGGGTGCCTGCAGAACCATTACCTAGAAGCATGTTGCTGACTTGATATCCGCCCTGATTATTGAGATAACCAGTTAAAGCCATCCAGGAAAAAAAGGTCATGTCCTGACTAATTACTGGGAGCGTGAGCTTATTCATTCTAGCCCTCCACGCTCATTTGTAATTTTGCCAACTGGTCAAGATTATGTTTTGTAGTTCCACTGAGCCGCATATCATCCTTGCCCAATCCGCTCAGTAATTGTTCGGATTTGTTTTTTCGATTGCGCTGTCTTGTTTCGTCGCTCTTAAATTTGGCAAGATCACTTCTGGTTCGTCTAGGAATATCAGGTGCTGTTTCTGTAATGAAGGATTCTGAAACCTGCTCCCTTGCCGATGGATTAACGGACATTTGCCAATGCGATTCATAGAGTTTCACGTCTACATCCGGGAATTGGGCTAATGTATGTATGCTCCTGTATCTGAACCCATCGGCCAGTGGCCTTATCTGCGCATAAGATGTGCTTTTATACACCGCCTCGATATCGTCTGGGCAGATGGTATTTACATTACGGTATAAACAATCTCTTTGAGCAATAGTCCACAAGGTCAAGGCAAGCCTGGCAATACCTCCACTACATTCGTATAATTTTTGAGAGCAAGCAGCGAAACTCTGAATGGGTCCTGTTAGCACGTAGTATTTCATAACTCCGTTGTCGCATAAAGCTTCCCAGTTGGTTTTCCAACCTGGCTCATCTAGTGCGCCAACAGGATGGAAATGCGAAATTTCGGTAAGTGTGAGCCTTGAGATGTCTTGACAATACTCCACCCAATCAAGGGCACGCTCATTACCCGAAATGACAATTGGAATGCCAGTATTCATCAATTGCAAAATGAATAGTTGCATCAGTTCGGCGTGGTTGCCCCTCACCAGGTTTCTGAGCTGGGCTTCGTCAATAAATATAATGCCGGTGTGATGCACTGTCAGTATACGAAGGGTCGCAACAGATAACTTCTCAATCGTTTTATATTGCTTGGGGATTGTAATTGCATATTGAGTATCGAGTGCATTATCAATGCTCTCTAGAATGGATGTTAGAAATCCACCCCGCGACCCATCATGCGGCAGGTTAATGTGTAGCCAGACAAGTTGTTGATGTTTTGCCCATCCCGCTGCTTCATTAAGACCATGGTCTACCACCTCTGGCAATAAGCTGCAGAAGCCTTGAATTGTTACTGACTTACCATTTCCAGGTGGTCCTTTGACTACATTAATTGATATACCGGACCTTGAAGCTTTTTTCATCTCAGAGTGTGATTGAGCTGTAATCATTTCATAATGTCCAGTTCGATTTGCAGAAATCAAGGGATTTCTGTTATGGAGACCTGTGACTAACATTCCATACCAGGTCATTACAGTTTTGATGGTCATTTTTGTCGGATTCAAAATGACTTTTTCACCGCTCAGGAGTGCATCTCGCTCAATAAAACTTAGCGAAGGTATATCAACATCTCTCAATGGGTCCTGCCTCATGGCCTCCACCACGTGCTTAAGGTCATTAAATTCTGGGATTTTTTCCAGAAGTGGGTTCGGAGTATTGAAGAAAGTCATTTCTTACCCTCCAGAATAAAGCTATCCAAGAAGCTTGTATCCTCATTAGGCTTGAGGTTCGGTTGAAGTGGCTGGATTGGATGGTCAGCTTCTGATTCCATCGATCTGCCTGCCTCAGGGATACCATTAAGAGAGATTGCTCTTTCGCGAACGCGATTCTCTTTCTTGTTCTTGGAGATTCTGGATTTAGGTATTGGTGGAGAGTTTGCCAGCGCTTTCTTGTATTCAGCATCGGCCATTTTTTCTGACTGCTCCTGCTTTTCTTCCAGTGCGCAGCGTTTCTGCTGTTTGACAGAATCAGCGTGATACTGGTACTCAGCATCCTGTTCCATCGCGGCATCTAAATCAGGGAAAGTGAATTCGTCTATTTCTGTTTCTGGGGAAACCAGTTCAAGGCGGTAGATAATGCCAGTATGCGGATCTGGATAGTAAATATTTCTGGGGGAGTAAGGATTGTGATAAAAAGTTGCATCGAAACCTAGAGGAGAGCCCCGTCGATTTACCTTGGCCTCCTTAAACCACTCAAGCATTTTGGGCTCAGTGGAGACATACCGAACCCGATCGTAAAACTCTCTCTTCAGATTTCTTGTTCTATGTAATTTAACCCCTTCAGCAGTAAATGTCCCCGTTGCTGCAACTCCGAATTTGCACATCAATTCGTCAATGTCGAGGATCGATGAGTGGACTCTTCCACTGTTCATGATCATCCGGGTCAAGTTAAGACGGTTTACTGTCAAGCCTTTGTCGACCAGCTCCCTTTGAATTTCTAAGGTTATTGGAATATCAATCGGAACTGTATTATAGAAATGAATTGCTCTAGCAGTTTCCCGCATTCCTTCAACAATGGTCATTCTTGCAAATACATCAGGCTTCTCATCACCCCTAACTAATTTTTTGCCTCGAGTTGTGCCAGGCATGTTGTGATCTACTAATCGATGTAAGGTTTTATGTTTGGTTTCGACTAAGGAGTTGAAATCTGAACGGCTGACCGGTACGAAACTGATCCCAATTCCTAGCGACTCAAATTTGCTCATTGTTATGGCATTGCGTAAGTCCGTGTTGTCAGCATTGAATCGCCCAAACTGCATGGGTATCCAATCCTCCGCTGACATTTCATCAGACAGTCCTAACTCTTCAATCCACTCTGTTTTGTCTGACGCGGCATGCAAGATTCCAAGGCCGACCGTAACATGACTCGGTGCATCGATCCCCATGTAGAACCCTGAAATGTAACCATACGTCGCATCAACCAATAGTATTCGATGTGCAGAACCAATTCTTACTAATCGATTTTTAACTGAGACAAATTCAGTATCTACGGAAGTTGAGTCAATAGCTGCAAGCTGGCCAACCATTAAGATTTCGTCTGATTGTTTGCCGAGAAGTGCTCGGTTGAGCCGGGCAAGCTGTTGTTCGTTGAATTGCTTTTGCCACACATTCTGATTGCTATGGCTCTCACCCCATCTCTTGAATTGCGCTATGCTGGGACATTGGTGGCTTGGGTAAACAACGCGATCAATTTTTCCATGCTCATTTGTGATCGGCTCTGAGTAATACTCCCTTAGCATTTTCCTATGTGCAAATCCTAAAGTTTTTCCCTTAAGCAAGTAATGTCTGAAAGCCCAGCCACATTTTTTCTTATCTTCCTCTGACATCACAAAGCCTTCAAATCCGGCTTGGCCAGCTTTGGTAGGCGCGTTAGGTCGTCCGATCTTTTTTTTTTGTTCTCGCTGCTTGCCTCTACCACCCCTAAGTGCAAGAAATGGCGTCAATGCATTTGGAGTTGCTCCCTCTGCAAGAAATTGAAACACTATTTGTTGAACTTCTGGTTTTGACATGCCTTTAAGTTTCACATCATTGAGATGGCTATCAATCAGCGCATTTCGTGTATGTCCGTCATAAAATAATGGGTAGTCTTGGACGGAGTCCACTAAGTGTTTAATGACAGAAAATCGCATGCGTCTGATCTGTACCGACTTGCATGGACTCTCCCCATATTTTTTATTCAGCTCATCGTCGGATGATCTAACGTCAGGTCGTAAGCCGATGCCATTTTTGTGACAGCAGATTGCATTTGCATCTAGTTCATTTTGAATATGAGATAGCTTGAAGTTGATGGGAGCCGTGAAGTACATTCGGCCTGCGGACTTTCTTGGGGAAATTTCTATGAGGGTGATGACATCTTCACTCGGAATCACCCTGAGAACTTTCGAAGTATTCATCAAAATCAAACTTGCGTTGTCTACTGGCGATAGCGCCATACCAGGCAGTATATTCATTGGATTCCCTCCAGATTTTTACGAAGATTTGAAAGCAGAACTTTTCCCCCAGGAACAGGGGTTTGAGCGGGGGTCATCGGTTTGGATAAATCGATATCGAGGTTTTGATTCCAACACATATTGTTTTGAATCAGGCCAGCTATCAAATTGTTGCAACCGAAATCTTTTTGCAGTACCTCAAATGAAAATCCCAAGTGCTCTTTTTGCAGTCGATGCCCATGTCGATCTAAAAACTGCTGCTTGATCTTGTAAGCACGGTGGGAAGACGGAATGAATGAACAAGAAATGATTGCATCCAAGTTCTTCATTAACTCAGGAGAGAATGCTTTGTGATCCCCTACAAAGTAATTGTTGCCAAGGGCCAAACAATATCGACGCTCGATTTCCAGCTTTTCCATTGTTCGACCAAAGTAATTAACTAACTTCGGGTTGGTTTGACTATCAGGCTTTGCAGATACAAAGGTTGTAGTTTTTGCTGGTTGGCTAACCCAAGGTAGATGCAAGCAAAAATCCATGGTCCACACGTAGGGGATTTTTGTGCCTACAAAATTTCCATGCTCGATACCTGCTTCTTTACAAAGGTCGATAGTGCCAATAGATGGAGGAAGGTACCGATCAAATGCGATATTCCTACCAGTTTCAGGATGAGAATGCTCCCATGGCCAAATGGGGAACTGCTCGCGGATCTCACATCCCGCCCATAAGAAGAGAAGGCCTAGTTTGTACTCTTGTTTACTTAGAAAATGATAACTTCGTTTGAATGGGGGAATGGGTCTGAAGAATTGAAATGATATGGGGGACGGATTCCACCGTTTGATCTTTATCCAAGGCTGATAGTCATGGCCGAAGCCACTACCATCCCCGGATTCAATCATCCGCTCGATACGATCCCAAGTAGGTTTTGGGGCGCGGGCCATCATCTATCCCCTTGTATAGGGGAGTGGGCGTGCAAGTGCATAATGCTTCCTCTCATTTACAAAAAATTAGGAAAACAAATCCCTTGACTCTTCGTTTTGATAGGAGCAATATGCAGCTGTGTGTGGGCATATTCCTGTTGACGCAGGAGCCTTACAAAACAAAGAGCCGAAGTTTACTTCGGCTTTTTCTTTTTTAAATCTCTTAGCTTCTCACATCTCCTTCGGAATGTTTTGCTTCGATTGAGTCTTCTTTCAGTTTGATCTGAAGGGCACTGTCTAGATTTTTTTCTTTGATCCCAAGTGCCAACGCTATCTCGTGTGACTCACCTCTCAAGCATTTGGCCTCTCCGCGTAGCACGCGATATACCAATGCCGTTTTGAATCCCCAACTCCTAGACCATTCGGCAACCGAGAGGCCTTGGGCTTCAAACAGAGATTTAGCTTGGTCAGTAGAAATCATTCGGCTTTTAATATTAAACATATTATATAAATATTAAGTTATAAGCTAAATTTGCCACAAATTTACAGAATGTGCAATAATCATCGTAAGTATTTTGGAAATCAATAGAATGAGTAACCAAGAAGAAATGTCGTTGAGTTTGCCGGATCGCATACGGATCGAAAGGAAGCGTATGGGTCTGTTACAGGGTGAATTCGCAAAGCTTGGGGGAGTGTCTATTACGTCGCAGTCTTTCTATGAAACTGGTAAAACCTGGCCAACAATGGAGTACTTGGAAAACCTGAGAGCTAACGGAGTCGATGTGCGATTCATTGCATCCGGCCTAAGAGCAGTGAACACTACTGTTGATTGGTTAATTCTTAAAAATGCATATTTAATGGTGCAACATTCGTTTGTAGACAGAGGGGATGTTGAATATTCTCCAGAACAGTTATTCGATGCTTTTAAAACAGTAGCTGAGGCAGCATTAGGTATTGCAAGACCTGATCTAATCGCTGACAAAGTAAGCAAAAAGGGACTGGTGAATGAAAATGAGCATTCAGGATGAAAATCTAAAGGAGTTCAAACGCCTTATTCAAGAAGCGGCTAAAAATGCAAAAACCAAAGATGACCTTGGGTTACGATTAATTTCATCAGTTGCTGCAGACTATGAAGAACATCTCGATCGAAAGCAGTTATATAAAAAGCCAGCTTCAATCCTTTTTCATCTGTTCAAGCGCATTATTCTCTCTCCGTTCACAGCTTATAAGGCATTCAATCTAGGCCCCAAAAATAAAGATCCTTTTATATGCAATTACATTGAAGATTTGTACAAAAATAAGGTGATTAATCAAGCCCAAGTTCGAATCATCAATTCGTATCAAATGTTGCATGCTTCTTCTGACAAGGTAATCAAGCTAGCTGCTCCTAGCAGTAACGATCGTCGAATAGCCGTCTTGCAAAGCATTTGTGTTTTGGTACTTCTACCATTTGTAGTGAAGTTAGTCTGGGATGTGTCAGTCAATTTAAGAGCTATTCCATTTGGATATCTTGCTGGCGCAGCGTTAGGACTGATTTTGCGAGATGGGTATTACCGATATTGGGGTCGCAACAGGATAATTAGTTTTATGGCTCAACATCAGCCATGGATTAAACAAACATAGAACCCGAGTTAGCGGAGCAAGCGTTTCGCTAACTATCGACGGCTAGTAGTGTTTACGTAGCACTGTGCCTATAGACTCTAATAATTTATTACCTACAACGATCTGCAGATGAATATTATTTCTAGAGGCAATCCAAGTTGTTGCAATACTCGTTATTGCGCCTACTAGAGTTCCAATTAATCCCCAAATCGCTGCATTCATTGCAAGCTCCATCACAAAAAATCAGTAGTCGGAAAGAGAGTTGGCGTTGGAGACCATCCGAAGAATACCTCAAGTAGCACTCCAACAGAGTCCAGGATAAGTTATTATCGCTCTATTGTCAGATAGTAAGAAACCTAAATCATCCTAAATCAGAACGGTTTCTAGTCAATCACCTCGTTTTAATCGTCTAACTCATTGATTTTGAATGTTTTGATACCTTTATTCAGAGAAAGTATCAAGAATAATGCCATTTTTGATATGAAAAAGGCCTCTAAAAGTTAATTTAGAGGCCTTTTAAAGTTACGTATTAATTAATTCACTGTTTGATAAAAACTACGTATTAATTATCAAAGTTACGTATTAATTAACGCAAAATATATGTGTCAATTTAAGCAGCAAAATTCTTTGCTGCAAATTCCCAGTTCACCAGGTGATTCAGGAATGTTTCCACGAATTTTGGACGCGCATTGCGGTGATCGATGTAGTAAGCATGTTCCCATACGTCAATGGTCAGCAACGCTTTGTCGCCAGTGGTCAGTGGTGTGCCCGCTGCGCCCATGTTGACGATGTCTACAGAACCATCCGCTTTTTTCACCAGCCAGGTCCAGCCGGAACCAAAATTACCGACAGCAGAGGTTTGGAAGGCTTTCTTGAACTCTTCGTAAGAACCCCATTTGGCGTTAATGGCTGCTGCCAGCTCGCCAGTTGGTTCACCACCACCGTTTGGTGACAGGCAGTTCCAGAAGAAGGTGTGGTTCCACACTTGCGCAGAGTTGTTGTAAATGCCGCCAGAGGACTTTTTGATGATGTCTTCCAACGGGGCATTTTCAAACTCTGTGCCTTTGATCAGATTGTTCAGGTTGGTCACATAAGCCTGGTGGTGCTTGCTGTAGTGGTAGTCAAAAGTCTCTTCTGACATGTGAGGAGCCAATGCATTTTTTGCAAATGGCAATGCTGGTAAGACGTGTTCCATGGAAGGTTCCTTTTTTGGTTTGTTGAAATAATTGCCTGCTTGCGTAAGCTCAGGCGATGTGACATTAGAGTCACGAGACTGGCAAAGGTTTACCAATTTAGTCAGGTTATTTTGCCATATTTTGCCGTCTTGCAAAACCTTGCATGAGAGGCAGTGAATATAAAAACGTTATTTTTTACGTGCTCGCGGATGTGCTGCGTCGTAAATTTTGCTGAGGTGCTGGAAGTCGAGATGGGTGTAGACTTGCGTGGTGCTGATATTGGCATGCCCTAGCATTTCCTGTACCGCGCGCAAGTCGCCACTGCTTTGCAGTACATGACTGGCAAAGCTATGACGCAGCATATGCGGGTGGACGTGATTTGGTAGGCCTTGTTTGATCACCCAATGGTTGATGCGGGTTTGTACCGTGCGCGCATGGATGCGGCGGGCTAGCTGACTGACAAAAACGGCTGTTTCCGAGGGCCGTTTGGCCAGCCATACACTACGCACCGCAAGCCAGTCTTTCAAGGCAATTACCGCTTTGCTGCCCAACGGCACCATGCGTGTTTTGTTGCCTTTACCAATCACTGTCACCAGGCCTTCCTGCAGGTTCAGGCGATCCATGTTCAACCCTACCAACTCGCTGAGACGCAGGCCGGAAGAATAGAACAGTTCAAGTATGGCGCGGTCACGTACGGCAATCGGTTCGTCACTGTCAATTTCAATCAATTTGTTGGTTTGTTCTATGGACATCGCATGCGGCAGGGGTTTGGCCGCTTTGGGTGCACGCAAGCCTGTGAGCGGGTTGGATTGAAAACCTTTGTGCAAGACCAGGTATCGGAAAAACCCCCGCCAGCTAGATAGCATGCGTGCGATGCTGCGGCCATGCATGCCTTGGCCGTGCAAACTGGCAATTTGG
>OFDN01000323.1_pt1 | contig 41604 bp, 35 predicted proteins | sample 1520971 | NCBI WGS metagenome assembly OFDN01 (sample SAMEA94257418, study PRJEB24077) | hot springs metagenome | biome: Aquatic biome; feature: Geographical feature; material: Water | place: India | collected 2012-06-12 | depth 5 m | reverse complement strand
GTGCCGCCGGCAAGAGCGCGCCTCGATAGATCTCGAGAAGAGACACTTCGAGCTGTTCTGCCAGAATGATGAGAACGAGGCTTGGCGGAATGACCTGGGCGAGCGTGCCGGCCGCAGCAACTACCCCCGTGGCGAGTTTCGGATCGTACTTTGCACGCAGCATCACGGGCAGCGAGATCAGCCCGATAGCCACCACCGACGCTGAAACGAAGCCGGTGATCGCAGAGAGGGCTGCACCAACAACAATGGTTGTGTATGCTAACCCACCGGACAGACGCCCAAATAGACGATTGAGCGCAACAAACATATCCTCGGCTATGCCTGTGCGCTCAAGCAGCATTCCCATGAAAATCAGGAGCGGCAGCGCTAGCAGGTTGTCGTTGTTGAACGTCCCCTGAATGCGGAAGAGCATATTGTTCAAGAAAGTAACGTTGAAGTGGCCCGTCGTGACGCCGATGGCGCCGAAAACGCCAGCGACCGCTGCGAGCGAGAAGGCAACCGGAAACCCGGCGAAGAGTGCCATCACGAGACAGAGGAACATCGCCGGCGCAAGGATTTCCGTCATATCAACGGTCCTCGATCAGCCGGTGCCGGTGCATCGGCCGCGGAAGAATGCCCCTGAGACAGGCAGCGCAGCGGATGGCTTCGGCGATGCCCTGCAGCGCGAGCAGGAAGAAGCCAACTGGTATGAAGCCCTTTATGATCCATGCGGGAATGTGGCTCGTGCTTTCTCGCGTCGCCCGGCTCTCGCCGGAAAGAAAGGCGATAACGAATTGCGGCAAACTCACCCAAACGAGTGCGGCGCACACCGGCAGGAGAACGAGGCAAATTCCAATGAGGTCGAGCCAGGCAAGGCCCCGTTCGCCTAGCCGGCCAGCCAGGATGTCGATGCGCACGTGCTCGTCTCGTTGAAAGGTATAGGCAGCCATCAACAAGACAACGGCGGCGAAAAACTGCCATTGGAGATCGAACGCCGACGCATACGCCAGCGAGAAGAATTTTCGGCTCAGAGCGTTTGCCGTGATGAGAATGGCGTTCGCGAGCAATCCCCAGCGCACGTACTGCGCAACGGTTCTATTCATACCGTCGATTGCATGTGCGATACTTAGCAACCCACGCATGTCAGTCGCCCCGCTTCAGTCCGCAAATGGGTATGCCGGCAGGGAGACCACTGCTGCCGGTAGATCTAAGAGATGGTGCACCCTGTAGCCGCTAGAGGATCAAGAACGAATGTATCCTCAGCATTCGGCTGTCGATTTCACTGTTACTGCATTTCAGAAGATTAGACTGTGTCCACGCCATGAATCATGACGCCGCAGCTCTGATGGCTGCGTGCATGAGGATCAAACGACGGATGTGCAGCGACAAGGGAGTGCTTTGGCACCTTCTGAACGCGAAATAGTGCGCCGCTTCAGCCCTGTGAATCCCTGCGCTCCGCGGAAGCGAGACGCTGATTGTTCCAGAAGCCAATCAAGAGCAAGGCGGCCATCGCGACCTGGGCTGAAACACCCTGGACTGTCGGGTAGAGGCCGAGGATTGCCACGCGGATAACGCCAGGGAGGGGACTCATCGGCAACCATCCGGCTTCCTGCAAGGCCGATACGCCTTTGCCGACCAGCACGACGCACAGGACGGCAAGCAAGGCCGAACTATAGGCGAAGAATTTTCCGACTGGCAGGGCACGACCGTAGCGCATCAACGCCCAGGCGATGGCCGTCAATACGATGATGGCCGTGCCTGCACCGGCGATGACTGCCCAGCCATGCTCCTCGCTCCAGATGGCCGTGTAGAACAGGATGGTCTCGAAGACCTCGCGGTAAACAACGACGAAGGTGAGGCCGAACAGGCCCCAGGTGGATCCTCGCGAAAGCGCCTGCCCGAGCTTGTCTCGAATGTAGCGCTGCCAGGCATCCGCCTGGCTCTTGCCATGCATCCAGATACCTACCCACAACAGAACAATTGCCGCGAGCAACGATCCAAAACCCTCGGTGAGTTCGCGGTCTGCCCCGCTGATTGCGATGAGGTAGGTCGCTGCTGCCCAGGTAAGGACGCCCGCTACCAGCGCCGCGATCCAGCCACCGTGTACATAGGACAGGATTTCGTGTCGCTCCGCCTTGCGCAGGAGGGTGAGCATGACGACCACGATCAACAGTGCCTCAAGGCCTTCACGCAGCAAGACCGTGAATGCGGCGAAAAAGCTGGACGACATCGAGGCATGCTGGGGGTCGAGTGCAGCTTCGGCGTCGTTGAACAAGTTCTCCAGGGCCTTGGCCTGTGCGCGTATGCCTTCCACGGCGGCGCCGCGCGTAATGGCAGCACGCAGTTCACCCATCCCGGCTTCGATCCCTACCATCAGCGCATGATTGCGGGTCGACAGGATTGGCTCGATCGGCTCGAACCCGTCGAGGTAGGCCGACAAGGCCAGATCGGTCGCAGCGCGGCGATCCCCCTTTTCATAGGCAAGGACCGCCTCGCCGAGCCGCGTTCGGGCCAGCGTGAGTGATGCGGTCGACAGCTGGACGACTGCTGAAGGATTGCGGCGCAGGTAGGCGGTGATCGCATCAGCCTTGTCGTCGCCAAGGCTGGTCGCGAGCGTTGCCGGCCTCTCTCCGACCAGACTCACCAAAGTGGTGCGTTGGCGCAGGTCGGCGTCTGACTTCCAAACCTGCTCGCCTTTGGCGGCATCCTCAGCCGGATAGGCCAGCGAGCCGACATAAAATGCCAGGGCCCACCGGTCTTGCGGTGGCAGATGGCCGAAGCTTGCCATGCTGGTGCCGTCAAGACCCTGCTCGATCACTTGGTAGAGCGCGAAAATACTGCGCTCGTTGGCGCGGTCCTTGTCCGTAAAGGCGATCGGGGCCGGGTCCAGGCCGGCCGAGGCAACGCCTTTGCCATTGCCGGTGGCGCCATGGCAGCTCGCACAATTCTCGGCATAGAGAGCTCGGCCACGCGCGTAATCGGGAACGGCGCTTGGCGCCAAGGGAACTGGATAGGCTTTGATCAAGTCGGCAGCCAGCGATCGAGCCAAGGTGGCAATAACTTCAGGCGCCGCCTTCCGGCCGATCGCGGCTTGAACGTCGACCGCTTGTCGTTGCAGCTCCGCTTTCGCGGCAGACGGCAGGAGGGTCTCGAGCCTATCCTTCACAGAGCCGGCGAATTCGACCATCTCTGCATATTCGTTCTCGCTGATGATCGTTCCGTCACGTACAGCCTCCCGATAGTCGATCGCCATGTAGTCGAGCAGCCGCCACACGGTGAGGACGTTGGCGTTATCGGCACGGATTGCTGTTACTGGGATGAGACTGGCGATGAGCAGGACGCAAAGCGCGATCGCACGAGTGAACATCTCGACTTCGTATCGCAAATGCGACTCTCTCGCAATGACGGTTGCGCTGACTGAATGATCGAGCCGCCCACGCCTTCATGCAATTCAGTCGACAGGCGACTGCGCTTTGCACTCGTTGTGCGAGGGAAGCCTGGGCGACCTCTTGGGGGTCGAGATTGAATACCGGCTCCGATGTAGTGGTTAGGTGCCATCCCATCACCAATCCATAGATCGCGGGGATCACGAGCAAGGTGATCGCCGCCGAACTTGCCATCCCCCCGATCATCGGCACCGCGATGCGTTGCATGACCTCCGAACCACGAGTTCCCTTGACCTTGGAGCTAACTCCAGGGGTTAGGTTACGCTCGTCGACAGCACTTCACCGGGAGCCGATGAATGAAATCCGCGACATTCAAGATCGAAGGGATGAACTGCGATGGCTGCGCCGGCAGGATCAAGGCGCTGGCCGAGAAACTACCTGGCGTGCAGGCAGCTACTGTCTCCTTCTCACAGGCCGAAGCCTGCATCCTCTTCAATCCGCAGACCGTAACCGAAGATCGTCTTGTCGCGCTGGTTCACGACGCTGGCTTTCGCGTCGTCGCCCACGAATAGCGATCGTCGCATTCACTGGTGCAAGCAATGACCACCGCAACTCTGGCTCAATCCACTTTCCAACCCTGGAGCGAAGAACCGTCGAGTCGCCCTGATCGACGGAAGATCCGCGCTCGCATCGGGGGCCTTCATTGCTCGCTGTGCACCGGCACCATCGAGAAAGCGCTTGGCCGCATGCCGGGCGTCGACAAGGTGGCGGTGAGCCTCACGCACGAGCAGGCGCTCGTCGAATACGATCCAGCGGTCGCGCGTCCCGAGCATTTGCTGCAAACCTTGCGCGACATCGGCTACACGATCTCCGATCCGCGCAAGCTTCGCGCCTTCGAGGACGAAGAGCGCGATCTCGTGCACGAAGCGCGGCGGTTCGTGCTCGCGGTCGTTCTCAGTGTTGCGGCCATCCCTATCATCGCTGATCCAACGGTCGGCTGGATCGGCTTTCTGCCGGCACTGGTCTGCCTCAGTCTCGGTGGATTCGTGTTCCTCGTCCTTCGATCGACCGGTTTGTGGATCGCGATCGGCGCAGCGACGGGCCTCACGGTCATGGCGCTGTCGCTGCTCTATCTCAATCTGGCAGGACACCTGACCCGCGCCGCGCCCTGGCTGGCTGGTGCGTTGGCCGTCGTGCTGATCGTCGGAGTGGGCAGGCATATCCTGCACATGGCCGTCCAGGCGCTGCGGCGCGGCATCCTCAACCAGCACGTCCTGCTGGAGATCGGCGCCTTCGCCGGCATGGCGGGTGGTGTCATCGGATTGGTGCTGGATCGACCCGACTATCCGACCGCAGCTTTCTTTGCTGTCTCGGTGATGGTCGGCACTTATCACATTTTCTCAGAGTGGCTCTTGCTCATCGTCAAGACGCGCAGTTCGCAGGCCGTGAAGCGTCTGCTTGATCTGCAGCCGGAAACGGCGCGGGTCGTGCGCGCCGGCCTGGAGCTTGAAGTTCCGATCGAGGAAGTAGAGCTCGGCGAGCGCGTGCGAATTCGTCCAGGTGAACGCATCCCGGCCGACGGTACCGTGGTCAACGGACACTCCGGCGTCGACCAGTCTCTGGTAACCGGCGAGGCCGTTCCCGTCGAGAAGCGTGAGGGTGACGCGGTGATCGGTGGATCGATCAATGGCACTGGCACGCTGTTGGTAAGGATCACGGCTGTGGGGAAAGGCAGCTTCCTCCATCAGGTGATCCGCCACGTCGAGGACGCGCGGGCGCTAAAGCCCGGCATGCTCCATCTCATCGACCGCGTGCTGCGGGTCTATACGCCGGCGGTCCTGGTGATCGCGGCGTTGGCCGCCGTCGGATGGCTTGCCGGTTCGTGGCTCGCTACCGGGCAAGTCGACATCGAGCGCGCCATCTTTGCCGGCCTCTGCGTCCTGGTGATGGGTTATCCCTGCGCCGTGGGCATCTCCGCACCGCTGTCCATTGTGCGCGGCGCGGGTCAAGCCGCCGAACGGGGCATCCTCATGCGCACCGGCGAAGCGTTTCAGGGCTTCAGGCTCGTAAGGAAGATCATCCTCGACAAGACGGGTACGCTGACCGAAGGCCGCCCCACGGTTCGCGAGGTTGAAACGGCCGGAGGAAGCGAAGCCGAGCTCCTGGCCATTGCGGCCGCGGTGGAAGCGTCTTCCGAGCATCCGCTCGCCCAGGCCGTCGTCAAGGCAGCGTTCGAACGCGGTGTTACACCGCCCGAGGTGGCCTCGTTCCAGGCGTTCCCGGGACAGGGCGTTGAACAGCTCGCGCTGTGGCGAATGGTGACCGGAATCGGCGCGAGCGGCGTCGTTCCACTCGCCTTGGCACTGGTAGGCCGGCTCTATCCATACGAACAGCGGGGCCGCCCGCTTGGCTGGTTGTTCGGCGCGATGGCCGGTGGCATGGCCTTCGGTTCGCCGTTAGGTGCACTGATTGTCCCGGTGGTTGGCTGGCAAGGTCTGTTTGTTGTGGTCGGCATCGCTGGTGCGGCGCTCCTGCTCGTCCTCCTGCCCTACAGAGCCATCATTGCTGCCGCGGCCCAGCCCGTGACGGGGACCCTTGGGGATCTCTTCCGTGGCTACAAGGGTCTGCTGGGTACACCGCGCGGGCAGCGCACCTACGGCTATGTCTTCGCCAATTCGATGTTCCATTCTGGCGTATTCACGTGGCTCGGCGTGTATTTCGAGCAGCGCTACGGCGTTGGACTCGTTGGCATTGGCTTGGCGCTTCTGGGCTATGGTGTGCCAGGCTTCTTGTTCGGGCCATTGATCGGCCGGGCAGCGGACCGCTTTGGCCGTGCTCGATTGTTGCCGATCGGCCTCGGACTGAGCGCCTTGGCTGCTGCACTCCTGATTCTCGATTTTCCCATACTCCTCGCGCCGATGATCGCGATGATCTTGTCCTTGGGTTACGACATGACCCAGCCGCTCTTCGCGGGGATCGTCACCTCGCTCGGCGGGAAGCGCGCCGGGCAGGCGATGGGCTTGAACGTCTTCACACTTTTCGTGGGCTTCGGGCTCGGCAGCCTCATCTTCGGCGAACTGCTTCGGCTTGGCTTCGGGACCGCCTTCGGGATATTCGCAGGCATCGAGCTACTGCTAGCGGCGCTATCCATCGTCCTCTTTCGCTCCGAGGTCCCGTCTCGAACAGCGCCAACCGCACCTTGATCAGACTGAGGCAGGTCGACCTTGTAGGCCCGAACTCAGTCGTTCCGAACCTGGCTCGCAGACCATTTGAACCGTTAATGCCAGGATTGACCCTGGAGTATACTCCAAGGTCTAAAGTTGCCTTGGAGGGAACAAATGTTGACGATTGGCAAGCTGGCTGCACTCGCGAAAACGAGCACGGATACGCTGCGCTATTACGAACGTGAACGATTGATCGAGCCGGCTGACCGGACCGAGAGCGGCTATCGCCTCTACGACAAGGATTCGGCGCGGCGTATTCACTTCATCAAGCAGGCGCAGCATTGCGGCTTCACGCTGACCGAGATCCGCGACCTCCTCGTGTTGCGCAATCGCGATGCCGCCTGTTGCGGTGACGTACGCAAACGCGCCATCGAGAAGAAGCTTCAGATCGAGCACAAGATCAAGGCCATGAAATCCATGTCCAAGGCGCTCGATCGCCTCATTGCCGATTGCGCCAACGAGGCGCATCCGGTCGAGGAATGCACCATCATTGCGGCATTGGAGCAAGCCGTTGGCCGGGTGCACTGAGCCATGAAGATCGAGCTGTTCCATGCTCCAGGATGCAGCCGCTGTGCCGCTGCGAGAGAGAGCCTCAAGGCCGCCGCGGAAACGGCAGTCACTGGCCTAGAGTGGCGCGAAGTCAATGTGCTCGACGAGATGGACTACGCCGTCGAGCGCGGCGTGTTGTCGTTGCCGGCCGTCGTGATCGACGGCGAACTCGTGTTCTCCACCTTGCCGACGCCGCGGCAACTGCGAGCCGCCTTGATCGGCCGAAACCTCCGGGGGCATTGAAGTGGCGCCCGACGCCCTTCAACAGGCCGTTGCCAATGCCGGCATTGCGGCCATTGGGCTCGGCTTCCTTGCCGGTCTTCTGTTCAGCTTCAATCCCGTCGCCATAGCCGCGATCCCGGTGTCGCTCGCCTATGTGACCAGGGCCCGCGAGAAGAAGCAGGCGATCCTGTTCGGCACGGTGTTTATCGTCGGCATGCTTGTCGTGCACACAGCGATGGGCTTCGTCGCCGGGCTCGGCGGTCAGTGGGTGGCCTCTCTGCTGGGACGGGAATGGGGGCTGGTGGTCGGTCCGTTCCTCATCCTGCTGGGACTCATGTGGGCAGGCTGGGTCCGATTGCCGCTCCCGGCGTTTGCCCTGAAGGCCAGGCGGCCGTCGGCGATCTGGAGCGCGCTCCTTCTCGGAGCGGTATTCTCGGTTGCGATCTGCCCGGTGTGCACGCCGGCGCTCGTCGTCCTTCTCGGAGCAACTGTAGGACTTGGCTCGCCCCGGATGGGCGCCGCGCTGCTTCTTGCCTTCGCTGTCGGACGGGCGCTCCCCGTTGCCGTCGGCGCCATCAGCGTCGGCTGGCTCGAGAATTTGCGCGGCCTGGACCCGTATCGACGTGCCTTCGAGACAGTTGGCGGATTGATCCTGATTCTGTCCGGTCTCTATATGCTGAATGCATATTTCTTTTGGATTCCGGCGTTCGCAGGTTGAGTTTCGCGGATCTTGACGGGCTGGCACTACGATCCGCTGACAGGCCCCTCTTGACCCTCTTGATTTCCCGGCCTCTCTCCTCTTCGCAGCGGCGATGTTGTTCACCGGGACTGAATTCCACAAACAGGGGTGGGACATAGCCGGTAGAACAGCCTGTGCGAGAGTCGGTGACTCTAGCGAAGAAAAGGGATGGTTGTGTCTGCACAAGCAGGCTGGAAAACGGATACCATGCGTCAAATCGGGACCATCAACGAATGTCGGTCTCGGTAGTTGCGGGCTCGCGCTTCGAGCCTAGGCGGCAGCCCGAAGAAGCAAGTAAAGCTGGTTGCGGGCCCCCGCAACCAATTTCTAAAAGCCGTTCTCGAAAGAGGACGGCTTTTCTGCGTCGGCATGCCGGCTAGGAGATCGCAGATGCTTGGACCGCAGAAGATCCCGGCCTTTTGCACGCAATGCCGGTCGCGCTGCGGCTGCCTGGCCATCGTCGAAGACGGGCGCTTGAGGGGGATCGAACCTCTGCCGGATCACCCGACCGGCCAGGCGCTTTGTCCGAAGGGCCGGGCGGCACCCGAGCTCGTCTATCATCCCGACCGCGTGACGACCCCTCTTCGCCGCACCCAACCGAAGGGCGCGGCCGATCCGGGCTGGATACCGATCGGGTGGGACGAGGCCCTGGCGGAAATCACCTCTCGCCTGTCCGGTATCCGGGCGACGCACGGCGCCGAACAGGTTGCCTTTTCCGTTACCACGCCGAGCGGGTCTCATATTTCGGATTCAATCTCCTGGGTTGAGCGCTTCATTCGCGCCTTCGGCAGTCCGAACACGATCTACGGAACCGAAATCTGCAACTGGCACAAGGACTACGCCTCGCGCTTCACCTACGGCCACGATATCGGCACGCCGGATTTCGCGAACACGGACTGCGTCGTGCTGTGGGGCAACAATCCCGCGGCGACCTGGCTGGCGCGCCAGCTGGAGATCCAGAAAGGCCTGAAGAACGGCGCGCGCATGATCGTGATCGACCCGCGGCCGACGGCGCTGGCGAAACGCGCCACTCAATGGCTGCGGGTGCGCCCCGGCACCGACCAGGCTGTCGCCCTCGGGCTGGCGAACCTGCTGATCTCGAGTGGACGCTTCGATCGCGCCTTCGCCGCGACCTGGACGAACGCCAGCCTGCTGGTGCGCTCCGACACGGACCGCTTTCTGCGCGAGAGCGACCTGCAAGCCGATGGCCGGAGCGACGTTCTGTTTTCTCATGCCGGCGAAGGCGGTGGCCTGTTGCCTCTCGATGCGACAAGCGAAGGTTCCGCCACGCCCGTCCTGCGCTGGAGCGGCACTATCGAAACGCTGTCCGGCCCCGTCGTGTGTCACACGGCGCTGGAACTGTTCGCGCGGGAAGCGGCCAAGTTTCCGCCGGAGCGTGTCGCCGAAGTGAGCGGCATCGAGCCCGGCGACCTCGCAAAGGCCGCCGATATCATTGCCGGTGCGAAGTCGGTTGCCTATTACGCGTGGAACGGTGTCGGGCAGAGCGTCACGGCCACCCAGACCGATCGCGCGATTTCGATTCTTTACGCCCTCACCGGCAGCTATGGCCGCAAAGGCGGCAACGTGCCGGGCGGCGCGGCGCCCTTCGTCGATATTTCCGGCCAGGATCTCCTGTCCACGACACAGCGCGACAAGGCGCTCGGTCTTGCCGAGCGGCCGCTGGGTCCCGGCCTTCAAGGCTGGGTCACGGCGCGCGACGTCTACAAGGCGGTGCTGACGAAGGCGCCCTATCCCGTGCGCATGTTGATGTCGTTCGGCACCAACCTCCTGGTGTCGCAGCCGGATACGGAAACCGCCCGTCAGGCGCTGTCGGCGCTGGAATTCCATGTCCATGCGGATTTCTTCGTCAATGCGACGGCCCGATACGCCGACATCATCCTCCCCGTCGCGACCTCGTGGGAGCGGGAAGGCTTGCGCACCGGTTTCGACGGCAGTCTCGAGGGACTGCGACATGTGCAGCTCCGGCCGCCCGTCGTCGCGCCCGTCGGCGAGGCCCGCTCCGACACCGACATCGTGATGGGGCTCGCCGCCGGGCTCGGCCTCGGTGATCGGATGTTCGACTTCGATGCCGATCGAGGCCACGACGCTGTCCTGGCCAAGACGGGACTGACCGTCGAGATGTTGCGCGCCTCTCCGGCGGGCCTCGTGGTCGAGGGCACGGCGCAGCTCGACCCCCAGGCGGCTGCGCGCGACGGCCGTCCCCGCGGCTACCCGACCCCGACGGGGAAAATCGAAATCTATTCTGAGCGGCTGATGCTGGCCGGCTACCGGCCGGTACCCGGCCTCGACACCAACGATCTTTTGCCGGCCGACGCGAATTACCCGCTGCGCCTCGGCAGCGCCAAGAGTGTCGCCTACTGTCACAGCCAGCATCGAAACATCGACTCGCTGCGCCGCCTGGTCCCCGACCCGGTCGTGGAGATCTCGCCGGACGATGCGGCGGCCCGCTCGATCGTTCAGCGCGACTGGGTTCGCATCAGGACACGGAGCGGCGACGTGGTTGCCCGGGCCGCCATCGTGCCGGGCCTCGCGCCCGGGGCCGTGTTCGGCCAGCACGGCTGGTGGGTCGATGGCGGCGACGGCACGCCGTATGATCGCAATCATCCCCTGGCGGCGAACCTGAACGGTGCGATCGCCACCGAGCGCGCCGATCCCGTCAGTGGTTCGATCCCGCTGCGGGCCTCATGGTGCGAGATCGAAAAGCTGAGCCGTCATGTCCCGCGATCCGCTTGATCTCTTCCGCCTGAGAGGGCGCACCGCCCTGGTGACCGGCGCCCGCCGGGAAATCGGCCGGGCCATCGCGCTCGCGCTGGGCCGCGCCGGTGCGCAGGTTGCAGTTCACCATGCCGGCACGTCCGAGGAGGAAGCGGATGCCAGGGCTGTCGCCGGCGAGATCGAACGGGATGGCGGAATCGCGCGCGCCTTCGCGCAGGACTTCGCGCTCGACGATGCCGGGCGCCGGCTGGCCGAGACCGTGTCGGCTTGGTCGCCGGTCGACATCCTGGTGCTGAACGCCTCGATCGAATTGCCGGAACCCTTCGAGGCAATCGATCGCGGGCGGTTCGACCGGCAGATCGCGGTCAACCTGCGGAGCCCGATGGAACTGCTGCAGGATCTCGTTCCGCAGATGGGGCGTCGCGGCTGGGGACGCGTCGTCACGATCGGCAGCGTCCAGCAGGTCAGGCCGCATCCCCGCATGCTGGTCTATGCCGGGACCAAGGCGGCGCAGTTGAACTGGGCCTGGAATCTCGCCCGGCAATTTGGTGGCCAGGGCGTCACGGTGAACAATCTCGCGCCCGGCGCCATCCTGACGGCGCGCAACCGCGAGCAGATGGCGGTCGAGGGCGAGGCGCTGGCTCAGCGCATTCCGACGGGCCGGCTCGGTCGGCCCGACGACCTGGTGGGCGCGGCCCTGCTTCTGTGCTCGGACGCCGGCGCCTACATCAACGGCGTCAATCTTTACGTCGATGGGGGACGCTCGATCGCCTAGGATCGACGCTGCACGTCAGCAGGGTTCACATGGCCGCCGCTCCCGAAACTCGACTGTCAGACGCCGAACTGGACGACCTCGGAAAAATCGCCGGGACGATGGTTCCCGCAGACACCGCCCTCGGCATGCCGGGGGCCGACGATCCACTCATCCTGGACGACATCGTGCGATCGCTGGGCCGCGATCTTCCGCTGGTGCGCGAGGCGCTCGTCGCCGTCTCGGCAAAGTCGGGCGGGGCGTTCGCCGCCAAGGACCAGGATGCGAGGGAAGCGCTGATCAACGACTGGTATGCCGGCGGAGGTGCGCCCGCCGCCGCTCTCGGGCGGGTGATCGTAAGTGCCTACTATCGCGACGATCGCGTTCTGCGGGCGCTCGGGCACGAGGCGCGTGCGCCTTTCCCGAAGGGCTACGTGCTCGAGCAAGGCGACTGGTCGCTGCTCGACGTCGTGCGTCAGCGACCGAAGCTCTGGCGCGACGATCGAGTCCTCCCGACGGGAGAGCGCTGACATGGCGGCGAACGAAAAGGTCGATGTCCTGATCATCGGCTCGGGCGCGTCGGGCGCGGCCGTGGCCTGGAGCCTGGCCGAAACGAAGATGCGCATCCTGTGCCTGGAGCAGGGCGACTGGATGAAGCCGACCGACTTCCCCAGCAACGGCCGCGACTGGGAGGCACGGCGCTATACCGATTTCGAGATCAGTCCCAACCGGCGCGGACGCGACACCGACTATCCGATCAACGACGACAATTCGTTGATGAAGATCGCCAACTTCAACGGCGTCGGCGGCGGCACGATCATCTACACCGCCCACTGGCCGCGCATGCATCCCTCGGACTTCCGCGTGAAGTCGCTGGACGGCGTGGCCGACGACTGGCCCGTCGACTACTGGGCGCTCGAAAAGTTCTACGACGAGAACGACCGGATGATGGGCGTCTCGGGCCTCGCTGGCGATCCCGGTGTGCCGCCGCGCCATCCGCCGATGCCGCCGATCGGACTTGGCAAGACGGGCACGCGGTACGGCCAGGCGATGAACCGGCTGGGCTGGCACTGGTGGCCGTCCGACAGCAGCATCGCCACCACCGACTATGAAGGCCGTGCCGGCTGCATCAATCTCGGCCATTGCACGCCAGGCTGCGCGCAGGGCGCCAAGGCCAGTACCGACATCACCTACTGGCCGCTGGCGCTGCGGGCCGGAGTCGAGCTGCGCACGCGATGCCGGGTGCGCGAGATCACCACCGACGCGCACGGCATGGCGGCCGGCGCGGTCTACTACGACGCCGATGGTGTCGAGCATTTCCAACCGGCCGAGGTCGTCATCCTGGCCTGCAACGGCGTGGGCACGCCGCGCCTGCTGCTGAATTCGGCCTCCGCGAGGTTTCCGAACGGTCTGGCCAATTCGTCGGGCCTCGTCGGCAGGAACCTGATGCTTCATCCCTGGCCGATGGTGTCGGGGTATGTCGACGAGCCGCTCGACGGCGGACGCGGTCCCATCAACACGATCTGGAGCAAGCAGTTCTACGAGACCGATCCGTCGCGCGACTTCGTCCGCGGCTACACGCTTCAGTTCAGCCGAGGCACCGGTCCGGTCAACCAGGCGATCGTGGGCGCTGCCTCCGGTCTCCTGCCGTGGGGCCGCGATCATCATCGCCAGTACCGGAAAATGCTGGATCACCGGCTGAACATCGGCGTCGCCTGCGAGGATCTGCCGGAGGAGCACAACCGGGTGACGCTCGATCCCGTCCTGAAGGACAGCAACGGCATACCGGCGCCGAGGATCGACTACACGATCAGCGAGAACACGCGCCGCATGATGGAGCACGGCATTGCCCGTGCCGAGGAGATCCTGACGGAAGCCGGGGCCACACGACTCTACTGCTCGCGCACGGCGCTGAACTATCCGGGCCACTTGCTCGGCACGGCGCGGATGGGCACCGATCCCGAGCGCTCGGTGGTGAACGAATGGGGCCGGAGCCACGACGTCAGGAACCTGTTCATCGTCGATGGCAGCATCTGGGTCACCTCGGGCGGCGTGAACCCGACCTCGACCATCCAGGCCCTGGCGCTCTACATCGCCGATCAGATGAAGCAGCGGCTGGCCACGCTTTTCGACTGATCGCCCAACGGTCATGGCTGGCGCGGCGGGAGTTGTTGCGCCACAGTCGGCACGACATGCGCGCCATCATCATCGGAGCCGGGCGGGGCAGCCGGCTCATGCCCACCACCGAAGACGCCCCCAAATGCTTTGCCGAAATCCAGGGCAGACGTATCCTGGACTGGACGGTCGAAGCCTTGAGAGGCGGCGGTTGCACCGAGATCGTGTTCATCGGCGGCTATCGCATCGACTCGGTGAAGCGCGACTATCCGGACTTCATCTTCCGCGAGAACAGGGACTGGCCCGACAACAACATCCTCGTGTCGCTGATGTCCGCCGAGGACCTGATGGACCGCCCTTTCGTCACCAGCTACTCCGACATCCTGTTCACCAAGGACGTCGTGCGCGGCCTGGTCGACTCGAAAGACGAGCTGGCGCTCGGCGTCGATACCGACTGGCGGGAGCACTACAAACCCCGTACCCAGCATCTGCCGCACGATGCGGAGAAGGTGATCACGCGCGGCGGTCGGGTCGAACGTGTCTACCGCACGATCCCGTACGAGGATGCGACCGGCGAGTTCATCGGCGTGGCAAAGTTCGGCGCCGAGGGCGCGCGCCGGTTCCGCGACTTCTATCATCGCCGCAAGGCCGAGTTCTGGGACAGGCCCTATCGCGAGGCGGCGATCTTCCAGAAGGCGTACCTGATCCACATGTTCCAGGACATGATCGAGCAGGGAATGTCGTTCGGCCATGCAGACACGCCGGGCAAGTATCGCGAGATCGATACGCAGGAAGACATGAATCTGGCCCAGACCCTGTGGAAGCCGTGACATGAAGAAGCTGCCGCTGTTTCCCGCCTCCATCGTCGGTTCGATCCCGCGCCCGCTCGTGGTGCGCGAGCTGATCGAGAAGCCCGAGTGGGACGAAACCGACCGCAACACGATGGACGCCGCCATCCGTTTCGTCGTGGCGCTGCAGGAACGCGCCGGCCTGGACGTGGTGAACGATGGGGAATGGCGTCGCCGCTCCTACATCGGCGTGATCGCCGAGTTGGTGCACGGCTTCACCCTGGAGATCAATCCGGCGGATGGACGGCCCTGGACCGTCGTCACCGAGAAACTGACGCCCAAGCCGGCCGGCTTCATCGCGGCCGAGGCGAAGTTCGTGAAGGATATCGCGAAGGTCGCCACCAAGATCACGCTGCCGGCGCCGGCGTTGCTGGGCGAGCGGCTGTGGGACAAGGGACGGTCAGGGAAGGCCTATCCGAAGCGCGAGGATTTCGTGCGCGATTGCGTGGCGCCCCTGCGTGCCGAGATCGCGCTGCTGCAGGACATGGGCGTCGAGATCGTGCAGATCGACGATCCGCATCTCTGCCTGTTCGTCGATCCCGACGTGCGCCGGACGTACGACGATCCCGACCGCGCCGCCGACTTCGCCGTCGAGATGATCAACGAGACGGTGAAGGGCTTCGACGGGATCAAGTTCGCCGTCCATCTCTGCCGCCGTGCCGGCGCGCGCGTGCGCGGCGAGAAGCACCATGCCGGCACCTACGGGCCGATCCTGAATCAGCTCAACAGGCTGGAGGTACAGCATCTCACGATGGAGTTCACCGCCGCCGGCGCGGACGATCTCGAGAGCCTGGGCCGCCTGCGCGAGGATTTAGAGCTGGGCCTCGGCGTCGTCGACGTGACGCCGGGTGCGCCGGAGGCTGCCGCGCTGATCGTGTCGCGGGTCGAGCGGGCGCTGACCCGCATCGACAAGAAGCGCATCACCCTCAACCCGGACTGCGGCTTCGCTCCGGGCTCGGCGGCGAAGGTCGACACCGACGAGGTCTATCTCAAGCTCAAGGCCGAAGCCGAAGCGGCCCGGACGCTGCGCGCGAAATACGCTTAGCGTTGTTCCCAGCGGAACCGAATCACACTCCCGACCTCATGCTGAGGAGCGCTCCAAAGGAGCGCGTCTCGAAGCATGGGCATCAGCACCACGTTTGTTGCCCATCCTTCGAGACGGCCCTTCGGGCCTCCTCAGGATGAGGTGGTGCGGTTGAGCGATGTTGAACGGAAGGCGCCTGACGGCTTGGCCGCGACCTACCGGCAGATCACCGGGATCATCGACTTGACGAAGGTCCGCAGTTCCGTCGCGGGCACGCCGAGGCGAGCGCGGACGCCCGTTGCATACAGGATCGCGCCGGCCATGCTGGCGCGCTCCGCGGGTGTCGGGGAGGGCTTGAGGTCGCTTTTGACGAAGCCGCGCTCGAAGGCCTTCTCGAAGCTCGCGAGGATTTCGTTGGCGGTCGCGCCGATCGCGGGATGGCTGGTTGCCTCGACGGTCGCCGTGCCGACGATGATGCAGCCCGGCCGGTTTGGCGGCCTGGTGTAGATGTCGATCGCGCCCTTGTAGACGCGGCCGAGCCGTTGCTCGATCGGCTCCGGTCCCGACAGGACCGCGTCCATGGCCTCGACGCTCTTCTCGCCGACATGGCGCAGCATGCCGATGTAGAGCTGCTCCTTGTCGCCGAAGGCGGCGTAGAGGCTCGGCCGGCTGAGGCCGGCGGCGGCGCAGAGTTCGTCGAGCGAGGCGGCGGCGAATCCCTTCGCCAGGAAGATGTCGCGCACGCGGTCCAGTACCTCGCTGGTAATGAATTCGCGCGGACGACCGCGTGGGCGCGGCTCTTTCCCTATTTGTGTACCGTCTCGCATAATTATCCTTGACGCGGGGCGTCCCAAGTATTTGTGTACCACTTCGTATATAAATACGGAAGCAGCCCACCATGAGCCATTTACGCCGCGACCTCTTCCCGGTCGATCCCTTCTGCGACGATCCGACCCTGACCTCCGTGGCGCTGCCGCGCCTGCCGTGGCACCGCCGTCTCTTCGCGAAACTCCGCCTGTGGCGGGAGCGGGCGCGAACGCGAAGCGCGCTCGCCCAGGTCGACGAACGCAGCCTGCGCGATGCCGGCATCGCGCCGGCCCAAGCCGCCTTCGAGGCGAGCCAGCCCTTCTGGCGCCGGCTGCGGTCGCCCCGTTGAGCTCGACCGGGTGAAACCCGCGTCGTCGAGAAAGGAACACCGACGACAGCGCCGTCTTCACCGAGCCGGCCAAATGAACAGTATTGCGACTAGTAATTATTTGCGTACATGGTAAGCCCTACCCCTTAGAGGAGTCGACCATGCGCATCGTCACTGCCGCCCTTCTGTGGCTCTCGTTCAGCGGCGCCGCCTCGGCGCACGCGCTCTGGCTCGAGCCGGATGCGGCGGGCTACCAGCTCTATTTCGGCGAGTTCGGCGAGAACATGCGCGAGGGCTCGCCCGGCCTGCTCGACCGCTTCGAGCCGGCCCCGGCCGCCAAGGCGTTCGGCGCCGGCGGAGATCCTGCCCTCAAGGTCGAGAAGAAGCCGACGTCGTTCCAGTTCACCGGGACGCCCGACGGTGCCGGCAGCGTCGTGGCCGAGCAGGCGCGCGTCACCGAGCGCAAGCAGAACGACAAGGTCGTGCGCACGCTCGGCCGGTATTCGGCGCGCTACATCACCGACTTCACCGAGCGCAAGCCGGTCATCCCGCTCGATATCGTGCCGACCGGCAAGCCCGGCAGCTTCAAGGTCTTCTATGACGGCAAGCCGCTGCCGAAGGCCAAGGCCGAGGTCGTGACCGAGTTCGGCTGGACCCGGGAACTAAAGACCGACGATGCCGGCGCCTTCGAGGTCGAACTGCCCTGGAAGGGCACCTACGCGGTCGAGGTGTCGCTGATGGACAACACGCCCGGTACGCACGGCACCGCGCCCTACGACGGCATGCGCTTCGTCACGACGCTGACCTTCAAGGTGCCGGACGGACTCGCGGCGCCGCCCCGTCCAACGGTCGTGACGCCGAAGCGTTAGGCTTCAGACTCCTCTCCACCGCTAGGGCTATCGGATTCACACATCTCGGAGTCCGAGGGATGCGCCGTATTTGATGGCGCGGAACTGATCGAGGCCGATGCGCATGACCTTGGGCCCTGGCTTGCCGTAGTAGCCGGTCCATCCTCCGAGTCTGGCGATGACCCAGGCCGCGAAGGCCAGGCTGGCTTTGGGATGGGGATTGCGCTGTCGCTGGGTCTTGCCCTCGAGCCTGGCCGATACGGCTTCGAGAATGGGCTGATCCTGCGGCTCGAAGGCATCGCCAAGACGTTGATCGGTCGTGCCGTCGCGGGCCTGCACGAGTTGCTTGATGGTGACGGCGGCGATGGCGGCGGCGGCCGTCAGGTTGATCATGGCCCGCGGGTCGGCGATATCGGCCGCCTCGATGTCGAAGCCTGCAGTCTTGAGCGTGCGGAAGAACTCTTCGATCGTCCAGCGCTGGCGATACAGGTCGACGATCCGTCGCGCCTGAAGGCCGGTCTCGACAGGATGCGTCGTCAGCAATCGCCAGTGGATCGGCTGGCCGGTAGCCGGCGCCGAGGTCTCGCGCACGTCGACCAGGGTCAGGGCGACCGTCTCGGGCAAGGACGGATCGGCCCCATGCAAGGGCCGGCGCAACGTCACGGGCGTGAAGCGCACGGCAAGCTCGGTGTCACGCTCGGATCGGCCGGGCGCTGACGGAATGGTCGCGGCGAAGCGCCCCTGCTCGGCTTGTCCGTCGATGAAGTCGAAGAGCAAGCCTTCAGCCTCTTCGGCCGGCACGACGCGCCGGTTCTGGCAGGCCCGCACGACCAGCTCGACGTTCCCGGGACGGCGCGCGAACAACTCGTAGAAGTCGCTTTCCCGGTCCGACACCGCCGTGATGCTGCGCGCCTGCGACAGCACCGCGCCGGCCTCGCGAGCCCCGTCGATCCAGCGCTGCGACTCCTTGGCCTTCGTCTCGCGCTGCCGACGCGGCGCACGCACGCCTTCGGCCCGGTTCCAAACCTGCAGCGATACAAGGCCCAGAAGAGCGCCAGTACCGGCTTCCACCGCCAGCACCGGGTGAAGCAGCAATCCCCGTGCGGCGCCGCCCTTGCCAACGATCCCGTAGCCAGACGCCGCCGCGCGGAGGCCGCCCAGCGCCAGTTCGCTGGTATCCTGGATCGCAACCACATCCCGGCCCGACACCCGACCTCCCGTCAGAGTGCCGGCGTGCCGCGACATCTCTTCCGCCGTCACAGACCGGTTGCGAAGCAGGCGCGTGAACTGCATCTCCCGCGCCCGCGTCCCGCCAAGCCGGCGGATGCACGAGCCCGGCCGCAGGACCAGCGCGGCGTGCAGCGAGGCCCCCCTTTTTGCAGACGGCGGTCGCCAAAACCGCCTAGACCGTACTCGATCCCCGACATCCAATTCTCCGACCGCCGTGCTCCGGACAGAGAATCGAACCGCATCACACCGCGCAACTACGATGTGTGAATGCGATAGCTCTGGCGGGGGAGAGGGGTAAGAAGCGATGAACCGCGTAAAGTCCTGGGTCACCTACCTGCAGGTCGCGCCGCTCGCGCTGGTGTTCCTGCTGTTCCTCATCGTCCCGATCGCCACGATCGTGGTGGTGAGTTTCTTCGACTACAACACGACCCAGATCATCCCGGCCTTCCTGCTGCAGAACTACGAAGAACTCCTGCTCTCGCCGGTGACCTGGCGCACCTACCAGCAGACCATCCAGTTCGCGCTCGTCACCTGGGCGCTCACCCTGCTGATCGGCTTCACCGTCGCCTACTTCGTGGCCTTCCACGTGCGCTCGTCCACGATGCAGACGGTGCTGTTCCTGCTCTGCACCATCCCGTTCTGGACCTCGAACGTCATCCGCATGATCTCGTGGATCCCGTTCCTCGGCCGTCACGGGCTGGCCAACACAACGCTGATCAATCTCGGCCTGATCGATCAACCGCTGGAGTTCCTGCTCTATTCCGACTTCTCGGTCGTGCTGGCCTACGTGCACCTCTACACGCTGTTCATGGTGGTGCCGATCTTCAACTCGATGATGCGCATCGACCGCAGCCTGCTCGAGGCGGCGCGCGATGCCGGCGCGACCGGCTGGCAGACGCTGATCAACGTCATCCTGCCGCTGTGCAAGCCCGGCATCGCCATCGGCTCGATCTTCGTGGTCACCATCGTCATGGGCGACTTCGTCACCGTGCGGATGATGAGCGGCGGGCTCAGCGCCTCGGTCGGCCTCATGATGGCGAACGCCATGTCGCTGCTGCAGTATCCCGCTGCCGCGGCCAATGCGGTCGTGCTGCTGCTGTTGGTGCTCGGTATCGTCGCGGCCATGATGCGCATGGTCGACATCCGCAAGGAGCTGTGACGTGCAGCACGGCAAGCGCGGCCCCGCCTTCTGGCTCCTCGGCGCCTTCTTCTGCCTGTTCGTCCTGTTCCTCTACGGGCCGACGTTGACGATCCTGATCCTGTCGTTCCAGGGACCGTCAGGTGGGCTCACCTTTCCGATGAACGGCGTGTCGCTGCACTGGTTCAGGAACCTGTTCGAGAAGCAGATGGTGGGCGACTTCGCGGGTTCGCTGCAGCGGTCGCTGATGCTGGGCGTCGCCGTCATGCTGGTGACCGTCGTCGCGTCCTTCTCGGCGGGCCTCGCCTTCCGCTCGCGCTTCCGCGGTTCGGGCATCCTCTTCTATCTGGCCATCGCCAGCCTGATCGTGCCGTCGATTCTGATCAGCCTGGGCATCGGCCTGCTGTATCGCGTGCTGGGCTGGGATCCCGCCTGGTACAGCTCGGCCTTCGGCGCCCATCTCACCTGGACGCTGCCATTCGGTCTGCTGATCATGTTCGCCGTCTTCAACCGCTTCGACCGCCGCTACGAGGAGGCGGCGCGCGATCTCGGCGCGACCTCGTGGCAGACGATCCGGCATGTCGTCGTTCCGATCCTGCTGCCGAGCCTGATCGGCGTCGGCCTGTTCGGCTTCACCCTGTCCTACGACGAGTTCGCCCGCAGCCTCTACACGGCGGGCACCTTCAACACGCTGCCGCTGGAGATCTACGGCATGACGACCAACGTGACGACGCCGGTCCTCTATGCTTTGGGCACCGTCACCACGGGCGTGTCCGTGCTCGTGATCGCGCTGTCGCTCCTCTCGGTCACATGGTTGCGACGGCGTCGGACGCGCCATGGCAGCGACGCTGGAAAGGCCGCCTGACATGACCCGCCAGACCAAAGTGCTGCGCCTGCCGACCGCCGGCCCGCAGGACACGGCGCCGCTCGCCGCCGCCATCGCGGCCGGCGATGTCGACGCCCGGAACATCGTGGCCATCGTCGGCAAGACCGAAGGCAATGGCTGCGTCAACGATTTCACCCGGGGCTATGCCACGCTGGCGTTGAAGCTGCTTCTGGCGGCGTCGCTGGGTTGCCCGCTGGCAGATATCGAGAAGCGGGTTGCCATCGTTATGTCGGGCGGCACCGAAGGCGGGCTGTCGCCGCATCTGCTGATCTTCTGTCGCGAGGAGGTGTCGTCGCCCGCTCCGGCGGCACCTCGGCTCGCCATTGGCGTCGGCCTGACGCGGCCCTTCAAGCCCGAGGAGATCGGCCGGGCGGCGCAGATCGAGGAGACGGCGGCGGCAGTGACGCTGGCTCTCAGGGACGCCGGCATCGCCGGGCCTTCCGACGTGCATTTCGTCCAGATCAAGTGTCCGCTGCTGACCAAGGAGCGGATCGAGGATGCGAACCGCCGTGGCGCGGCGACCGCCACCGACGAGACCTACCATTCGATGGCCCTGTCGCGCGGTGCCTCGGCGCTGGGCGTCGCCCTGGCGCTGGGCGAGATCGGGAGCGCGCCGGAAGAGGCGGTGTGCAAGGACTGGTCCCTGTTCTCGCGTGTCGCCAGCACGTCGGCGGGCGTCGAGCTGCTGCGAAACGAGATCGTGGTGCTGGGCAATGCGACGGGCTGGGCGGGCGATCTCGTGATCGGCCACGATGTCATGAGCGACGCCATCGACGCCGACGCCGCGCGGCGCGTGCTGGCGAACCTCGGCGGCGAGATGGTGGCCGTGCTGGCCAAGGCCGAGGCCTCGCCGACCGGCGAGATCCGTGGCCGGCGGCATACGATGCTGGACGACAGCGACATCCATTCGACCCGCCATGCGCGCGCCCTCGTGGGCGGTGTGCTGGCCGGCGCGATCGGCGACACGATGCTCTACGTCTCCGGTGGCGCCGAGCACCAGGGCCCGGCTGGCGGCGGCCCCATCGCGATCATTGGGCGGGTCTGATCGGCTGGGCTAAGCTCGCCGCATGAGCGAGACGGGTCCCTACGAACTTCTCGGTGTGCGTCGGCGCATCAATGCCGCCGGCGCGCTCACGCGGCTGGGCGGCGCGGTGATGGCGCCCGAGGTCGTGGCGGCCATGGCCGCCGCGTCGCGCGCCTCTGTCGATATCGGTGAACTGCAGGATGCGGCGAGCCGGCGGATCGCAGAAGCGACGGGCGCCGAGGCGGGGCTGGTCACGACCGGTGCGGCGGCAGCTCTCACGCTCGCGGCGGCGGCTGCCATCGCGCGCTGGGACATCGCGAAGATGGCGGCGCTTCCTCATGCCGGGGCGTTTCCCCACGACATCCTGATCCCGCGCACCCAGCGAACCGGCTACGCCCATGCGCTCGCGGCCTCCGGCGCGCGGCTGGTGGATATCGGGCACAACGATCGCGGCACCGGGGCCGGCGTGCGCGGTCTCGAGGCCTGGGAGATCGAAACGGCGATCACCCCGTCGGTCGTGGCGATGGCCTTCTCGGTCAATGCCGGCAGCATCGTCGACCTGCCGACCGCCATCGCGACCTGCCGCGCCAACGGCATTCCGCTGATCGTCGATGCGGCAGCGCAGCTTCCGCCGAAGGAGAACCTGCGCCGTTTCATCGACATGGGCGTGGATCTGGTCGCCTTCTCGGGCGGCAAGGCGCTGGGCGGGCCGCAGGCGTCGGGGATTCTCGCCGGCCGGCGCGACCTCGTGGCCTCGGCCTTGCTGCAGCAGCTCGACATGGACGTGGCACCCGATACCTGGACGCCGCCCAGCCTGGTCGATCGCGCCAATCTGCGCGGCGTGCCGCATCATGGGATCGGTCGCGGCTTCAAGGCCGGCAAGGAGGAGATCTTCGGACTGCTCGTGGCGCTGGAGCGTTTCGAGAAGGCCGATGATGCCGCCGCCAACGCCGCGCTGCAGTCGCGCCTGGAGGCGATCGCCGCTTCACTGAACGACTTCGACGTGAAGCTGATACCGGCGGCGCAAACCGGTCGTGTGCCGGTATTGGAGGTCACGGTGGCCGACGCGCTTGCCGTCAGCGCAAGGCTGCAGAAAGGCGATTCGCCGGTTCACCTGTCGGAGCGGTACGCCGCGCGCGGCGTGCTCACGCTCGATCCGCAGGTCCTGTTGCCCGAGCACGACGCGCCGCTCGCGGCGGCGCTTCGTGCCGTGCTTCAGTCGATCGTGGCCTGACCGTCGTCCCGGTAGGCCCAGCAGCTGTCGGGCGGCAGGGTGAGGGCGACCTCGCCGTCGTTGTGACGGGCCGCCGTGCCGAGTTCCAGCACTTCGACTTTCTGTCCGCCGAACTCGACGTCGTAGATGGTCTGCATGCCCTGGTAACGCCGCTCGATCACTCTTCCCGTGAAGCTGTTGGCGGGGCCACGCTCGCCGAGGCGGATGTTCTCGGCACGCAGTGCCACATGGGCATTGTCGCCCGCCGCGAGCGGCTGCGGCGTCCAGGCTTCGATGCGGCCGGCGGCGCCCAGGTCGATGACGGCCTGCTCACCCTTGCGTTCCAGCACCTTGCCCTTGAGCACGTTCGCCGCGCCCGTGAAGTTGGCGACGAAGGAATCGGCCGGCCTGTTGTAGATTTCGCCCGGCGGCGCCATCTGCAGCAGCTTGCCGTCCTTCATGACGCCGATCCGGTCGCCCAGCACCACGGCCTCGGACTGATCGTGCGTCACGTAGAGGCCGGTCATGCCGGTCATCTTCAGGATGCGGCGCAACTCGTCGCGCAGGCGGATGCGCAGCTTGGAATCGAGATTGGACAGGGGCTCGTCGAGCAGCAGCAGCTGCGGCCGGTAGACGAGGCTGCGCGCCAGCGCGACGCGCTGCATCTGCCCGCCCGACAGCGACGTCACCGGCCGCTGGGCGTATTCGCCCAACCCGACCAGCTCGAGCGTGTCGCGGACCTTGCTGTCGATATCACCGCTGCCGCTGGTGTTCTTGCGGCGATACTTCAGCGGATAGGCGACGTTCTGGTGCACCGTCATGTGCGGCCAAACCGCATAGGACTGGAACACCATGCCGATGTCGCGTTCGCGCGGGCTCACCAGCGTGCCGCGTTCGGGTTCCGACACGACGCGGCCGCCGATCGAGATGCGGCCGCCGGTCGGATGTTCGAGGCCGGCGACGCAGCGCAGCGTCGTGGTCTTGCCGCAGCCCGAAGGCCCCAGCAGAACCACGATCTCGCCCGCCGGCACGTCGAAGTTCACGCCATCGACGGCCGCCTTGCCGGTCCCGAACTTCTTGACGAGGTTCTCGACGAGGAGCGCAGCGCTCACTGGCGGTACCCGTAGGTCTTGTTCCACTCTTCCAGCCAGGAGGTGCGCAGCTTGCTGAACTCGTCGAACTTCGGCACCCACACCTTGATGACCTTGGGATCCCAACCCTTCGGGTAGGCCGGCGGCTCCTTGAGGGACGTGATGTTGCCCAGCTTGTTGATCATGAAGGTCTGGCCTTCCTTGGAGAGGCGCCAGTTCATGAACAGACGGGCGGCGTTCGGGTTCTTCGACGCCTTGGTGATGCCGTCGGCATAGGGAACGATCGGCACGCCCTCGGGCGCGAAGATCGCCTCGGCCGGAGCGCCCTCGACGATCTTGGTGTAGATGATGTTGTAGAGCAGGGGCGCGATCGACACCTCGCCGCGGACCAGCGCGTCCGAGAGCGGAGCACCCGACGGATAGAGGGCGATGCCGAGTTCGGCCTGCTTCTTCCAGTAGTCCTCGCCGAGCACCTGACGCTCGAACATGATGCGGGTCCAGGTCGTGCCGCCCGACGGCCCGATCACCTGGCCGATCTGCTTGTTCTTGTACTCGGGCTTCGTGAGATCCATCCAGGTCTTGGGCGCGTTCTTCACGAGCTGAGTGTTGTAGGCGATCGCCCAGCCCAGCGTGACGCCCGGCCACAGCTTCGGCGAGACCAGCGCGTCGGGGCGGTAGTCGGCTGCGTTCGGCGGCGCGTAATCCTGGAAGAGATCGGCGATGTCCAGCATCAGGCCGCGGTCGGAATGGTTGACGACGTCGGCGCCGAGCTTGTCGGCCGCGGCTTCCGTCTTGATGCGGGTGATGAGCTGGCCGCCCGGCGCACGGACCATCGCGACCTTGATCTTGGGGAAGCGCTTGTTGAATTCCTTGATCACTTCCTGCTGCGTCTCGGCGAAGTCCGCCGTGTACAGGGTCAGTCCGCCTTCCTTCTCGGCGGCGGCGATCAGCTCCTTGGAGCCGAACTGGTCCTGCTGGGCCCGGGCGGGGAGTGCCGCGGCGGCGGCTGCGCCGGCGATGCCGGCCAGTACGGTTCTACGCTTCATCTTCTTTTCCTCCGATTGTTGTCGTTCGTCAGCCGGCGCGGGCGCTGCTTTCGGCAGCTCCGCGGGAAAGCCAGGTCGTGATGCCGAGCAGCACTGCGAGAATCACGGTCTGCACGAGACTGAAGGCGGCCGTCTTGCCGACGTTTCCGCCTTCGTAATAGTCGAGCAGCAGCACGGCCATCACGGTCGTGTCGCTGGTGTAGAGGAACAGGGACGAGCCCAGTTCGCGTACCGACAGCACGAACAGCAGCGTCATCGAGGCGACGATGCCCGGCCGGGCGAGCGGCACCATGATGGTGCCGATCGTGCTGAGCAGGCCGCGGCCGCAGATCCACGCGGCTTCCTCGAGCTCGCGATGGATCTGCATGAACGAGGTCGACAGCGCCTTGACCGTGTCGGGGATGAAGCGCGCCACGAAGGCCAGCGCCAGGATCCAGATGGTGCCGTAGAGGCCGCCGGGCAGGCCGATCCAGGCCCAGAGATAGGCGACGCCGACGACCAGGCCGGGGATGGCAACCGGGATCGTCGACAGGAGATCGATGATCTTGCGGCCGGGAACCTGCGTGCGGTTGATCGTATAACCGATGGCGAAGGCCAGGACGCCGCCGACCACCGCGGTGATCACGCCGACCTTCATCGTGTTCCAGATCGAGATCATCGTCAGCGGATTGTCGAAGATCGAGTTGAAGTGCACCCAGCTGTACGCCTTCATGTCGAACACCGCGTCGAAGTCCTTGAAGAACAGGAACCGGCGGAAGGCGGCAATCACCAGGGCGATCGTGGGCAGCACGACGACGATGAACAGGTAGGCGAGAGCCAGGCTGAAGGTGAACCAGCGCCACGGCCCGAGATTGAGGCTGCGCGGGCGGAAGGCCTTGCCGGCGACGGTGGCGAAGCTGCGACCCGACAGGATCCGCTGCTGTGCCCAGACGAAGATGGCCGTGACGGCCATCAGCAGGATCGCGACGGCGGCGGCGGTGTTGTAGAGCGGCGGGCTCCAGGCGGTGAGCTTGAAGATGTAGGTCGTGAGCACGCTGATGTTGGCCGGCGCGCCCAGCGCGGCGGGAATGCCGTAGATGCCCAGCATCACGACGAAGGACAGCAGCGAGCCCGCCAGGATCGCCGGTGCGATCAGCGGGAAGGTGACGGTGAATAGGGTCGTGAAGGCCGAGGCGCCCGATACTTCGGAGGCTTCCTCGAGGCTCGGATCCATGTTCCGCAGCGCCGAGGCCGTGAACATGTAGACATAGGGCGCGTAGTAGAAGCCGAAGACCAGGATCAGTCCCGACATCGAATAGAAGTCGAAGCGGAAGTCCACGCCCATCCACTTCAGCGCCGTGTTCAGCAGGCCTGTCTTGGGAGAGCCGAGGATGCTCCAGGCGACACCCGCGACCAGCGGCGGCACGAACAGCGGGATCATGCTGGCGCCGGCGATGAAACCCTTGAACGGCGTGTTGGTGCGAACGACGATCCAGGAGAAGGCGAGGCCGATCACGACGGCGAGGATGGTCCCACCGCCACAGGCCGCCAGTGCATTGAAGAAGGCCAGCCGGACATTCTCGTTGCCCAGCACTGCCAGGAAGTGAGTCAGCGAGGGGTTGAACTTGCCGAAGCCGTCGATCACCGGATTGGAATCGCTGATGGCGCCGAAGAACAGCATCAGCAGCGGGTAGATGACCAGGAACGTCAGGATCAGCAGAAGGGCGCCGACCCACAACGGCACGGCGAACCGGCGCGCGATGGGCGCGGCGTCTGTCGTTACAGGCAAAGCGGCAGCACTCGTCGCCGTCAACGCGTTCTTCCTCCCGGCTTGTCCGCAGCCTGGAAGGGTGCGGCTTCTTCATTAAGACTGCGATGCTAGCCCATCTCAATCTCCGGCGCTACGTCCCGATGATGCGAGAAGTCGTCGCCCGTCGATGTGAAGCCGTCTCAGTGGTCGCCGTTGACCCCGGTCAGGAACTTCTCCGAATAGGAGTTCATGATTTGCTGCCAGCTCGCCCGGGTGCCGCGGGCCGACCAGTCGAAGATCGGCTTCAGGGTCTTGGTCGTGAAATCCACCATCGAGCCGAACGAACCGGTGATGCCGTTGGTGATGATGCTGGCGTTCCTCGTGCCTTCAGGATCGGCCGGCGTTGCCTTCGCCGCGAAATAGGAGAGATTGTAGTAGCTGTAGCTCGAGCAGCCGAAGAACGCATAGATCTGGTACTGCTCCTTGTTCATGAGGATGGGCGCGCCGATCTGCTCCCCCATGTAGGCGAGATCGAGCAGGCCGACGCGGGAATGTCCCGCATAGAGGAACATCGAGCCGCGTTCGGCGGCCTCCTTCGCCATGCAGAAGAAAGCGATGCTGTCTTCGCCGATGTTGGTCACTCCCCAGAACAGGCGCGCCACGACCGTGCGGGCGCCGTCCTTGCGCGTGAATTCCTCGACATGTCCTGGCGACGCGGCGAGCGACTTCGTCGTCCGGCATTCACGCTCGCGCTCGTCGGCCGGCACGGTGCGCACCGCAAAACCCTGGCCGAGCAGGAATTTGCGAATGTCGCGGTAGTTGCCGGCGTTGTAGTCGGTGTTGTTCTTGTCGGGAGCGGACTTGCCGTTCCTGTCGTCGTCGGCGCCGAACGTCAGGACGATCCGGATTTCGCCATCGCGGTTGGCCAGCCGCTCGTAGGCCGGGGCGGTATTGGCGGTGTTGGGTCGCTTGGCAACGATCGTGCCGTCCACGGTCGAATAGTCGACACCGTCGACCAGGGGGCATCCCTTATTCAGCGGAGCCCAGAAGTAGGCCAGGCGATACTTCTCGCCCCAGCTGAAGCACTTGTCGGTCGAGCGGTCCCATACCTCGTCGAGATTGAGGGGCAGGCGGATCTTCACGACGTCCTGGAGGCCGCTGTCGAGAACGAAGGTACCGGTGTATCGGTAGCGCACGTAGAGCTTCCCGCTCTTGCCGTCCCGGTGCTTGCCGAGGACGTCGACCTTCGCGTCGTTCTTGGCGGCCGCTTTCCTCGGAGCGGCCTGTAGGGGGCCGGCCAGATAGAGGAGCTGCCGGTTGATGTAGGACGGCACAAGGATGTAGTCGGGCGTGTCTTCGGCGATCTCGACCATGCTGGTGAAGCTCACATCGGCTTCATAGGAATCCTTGGAATAGTAGGCGAGGGCCGGTGCCCCCGTGCCGAGAAGAAAGCAGCCGGCGAGAACCGCCGAAAGAAGGCGATCGAGCATGGCTAACCGTAGCCCTTCCTGGTTTGCGACGTTAATTTGTCGGGATGGAACTGAAGACGCACAATCGCTACGCCTATGCGCCCCTGCGGGGTCGCGCCGGTTACACCTGGCCGGGGGGCCGGAAACTCGCCGTCTATTTTGCGCTCAATCTCGAGCATTTTTCCTATGGCGAGGGGCTTGGCGCTGAATTGGCCCCAGGTGGTCCGCACCCGGACATTCTCAACTATGCATGGCGCGATTATGGCAATCGCGTCGGCGCCTGGTACATGCTCGAGGCCTTCGATGCCCTGCGGCTGCCGATGGCCGCGTTGGTGAACAGCGCGATGTACGACTACGCGCCGGAGCTGGTCGCGGCCTGCCGGGCGCGCGGCGACGAGATCGTGGGCCATGGCCGCACCAATGCCGAACGCCAGGGCGTGCTCGACGAGCCGGGCGAACGGGCGCTCATCGGCGAGGCGACGGCGCGGCTGGCGGACGCCGAAGGCCGACCGCCTGAAGGCTGGTTGGGACCGTGGATTTCACACAGTCACGTCACGCCCGATCTTCTGGTGGAAGCGGGTTATCGCTACCTGCTGGACTGGTGCATGGACGACCAGCCCATCTGGTTCCGGTGCCGCAACGACAGGCGCATCCTCGCGGTGCCCTATCCGCAGGAAGTGAACGACATTCCGCAGATCGTCGGCCGCAAGATCGGCGGCGACGCGTTCGCCGACATGATCGTCGACCAGTTCGACGAGATGATGGAGTTGTCGCAGGAGCGACCGCTTGTGATGGGCGTGGCGCTGCATGCCTATCTGGTGGGGCAGCCGCACCGGCTGCGGCATCTCAAGCGCGCACTTCGCCACATCGCCCGCCATCGCGATTCGATTTGGCTGACGACGCCCGGCGCCATCGCCCGGCATTGCGCTTCTCTTCCCGACGGCATCGTACCCTAGGAGCACCATGCGTCTTTTCTCCGCCACGCTGGCCACCGAAACCAACACCTTCTCCCCCTTGCCGACGAGCCTGGAGAATTATCGCGAGTCGGTGTTCTTCGGTGCCGGCGAGCATCCGACGGATGCGCCGCGCATGTGCACCGCGCCGCTGTTCGTGGCGCGCGCCCGCGCCCGGGAAGAGGGCTTCGAGCTAATCGAGGGAAGCTGCTTTGCCGCCAGCCCCGCCGGCACGACCAACCGCGCCGACTACGAAACCATGCGGGACGAGATCCTTGGCCAGCTCGAGGCGGCGCTGCCGGTCGACGGGCTGCTGCTCGGCCTGCACGGCGCGATGGTGGCGCACGGCTACGACGACGTCGAAGGCGACATCATCGAGCGATGCCGCGCGATCGCCGGGCCGGAATGCGTGATCGGCGTCGAACTCGATCCGCACTGCCATCTCACTATGAAGCGGGTCTCGAACGCCGACATCATCGTGCTCTACAAGGAATTTCCCCACACCGACGTGGTCGAGCGCGCCGAGGACGTGCTCGATCTCGTGCTGGCCACGCTGCGCGGCAAGGTGAAGCCCGTCATGTCGGTCTACGACTGCCGGCAGATCCAGAGCTATCCGACGACGATGCAGCCGATGCGCGGCATCGTCGACCGGATCATGGCGATGGAAGGCAAGGACGGGATCCTCTCGGTTTCCATCGCCCACTGTTTTCCCTATGGCGACGTTCCCGAGATCGGCACGCGCGTGCTGGTCATCGCCGACGGCGACAAGAAGAAAGCCGATGCACTTGCGACTCAACTGGGTGAGGAACTGGTGGGCCTGCGGGGCAAGACGGCGCCGCAGGCGCTCGGCGTCGCGGCCGGCATCGGCGAAGGCGTGGCCTTCAACGACCTGCCCGTCGTCATCGCGGACCCCTCGGACAATGCCGGCGGCGGTGCGCCGTCGGACAATACCGACATCCTGAAGCACCTGATCGAGAAGAACGTCGAGAGCGCCTGCCTCGGTCCGATCTGGGATCCCATCGCCGTCCGCATCTGTTTCGACGCCGGGCTGGGCGCCCGCATCGGCCTGCGCTTCGGCGGCAAGATCGCGCGCAGTTCTGGCCAGCCGGTCGATGCCGAGGTCGAGATCATCGGCCTGCGGCGCAATGCCTGGCAGAGCTTCGGGCCGACGCAGGTGCCGGTGGGAGACTGCGCGGCGGTGCGGATCGGTGGCGTCGAGGTGGTGCTGATCTCGAAGCGCACGCAGGCGACCGGCCTGGAGCTTTTCACCAACCTCGGGATCGATCCGACGGCGCGGAAGCTCGTCGTCGTGAAATCGACGAATCACTTCATGGCGGCCTACGGACCGATCGCCAAGAAGGTGATCTACGTCGAATCGAGCGGCCCGTTGCCTCGGGACCACCGCAAGGTACCGTACGCGAAGGCCGAGCGCCCGATCTGGCCGCTCGACGAAGACGCCAGGCCACGCGGGCTGATCTACTAGCGTCGCGCTGGACAAGTCGGATCGCCGCTTTGCATACTCTCTGCGGGGAGTAAGGGAGTTTACAATGTTCAAACGCATCTTCGCGGGCGCGCTCGCGCTGGCCGTTCCCTTTGTCGCGGGCCCGGCGCTCGCGCAGGAGAAGGTCCTCAAGGCCGTGATGCACGCCGACGTGCGCGTCATCGATCCGATCTGGACGACCCAGACCATCGCCAACATCCACGGCGCGCTGATCTATGACACCCTGTTCGGCAACAACGCCGACCAGAAGCCCCAGCCCCAGATGGTCGGCAAGTACGAGGTCAGCCCCGACAGGCTGACCTATACGTTCACGCTGCGCGACGGCCTCAAGTTCCATGACGGCTCGCCGGTGACGACCAAGGACGTCATCGCCTCGCTGAAGCGGTGGGGCGCCAAGGACGGTGTCGGCCAGCGCCTCATGGGCTTCGTCACCAAGATGGAGCCGGTCGACGACAAGACCTTCACCATGGTGCTGAAGGCGCCGTACGGCATGGTGCTCGAGTCGCTGGGCAAGACCTCCAGCTCCATCCCGGCCATCATGCGCGAGAAGGACGCGCTGACCGATCCGCAGCAGCAGGTGAAGGAGGCGGTCGGGTCCGGTCCCTACATGTTCGCCAAGGACCAGTGGGTTCCGGGCAGCAAGGCCGTCTATCTCAAGAACAAGGACTACCAGCCGCGCACCGAGCCGCCGTCGTCCTTCGCCGGCGCCAAGGTTCCGGGTGTCGACCGCATCGAACTTGTCTGGATTTCCGATCCGCAGACTGCGATGTCGGCCCTGATCAACGGCGAGATCGATTTCTACGAAGCGCCGACCAACGACTTCCTGCCCCTGCTCGAAAAGGCCAAGGGCGTAAAGCTGATGAAGACCGGCAAGATCGACAGCACGCAGGGCTTCATCCGCCTCAACCACCTCCAGCCGCCGTTCGACAACGTGAAGGCGCGGCAGGCGATGTACTACCTGATCAACCAGGAAGACTTCCTGCGCGCCATCGTCGGCGACCCGAAATACTACAAGGTCTGCCCGGCACTCCTGACCTGCGGCGGCCCGTACGAGAGCGCCGGCGGCCGCGAGTGGATGAAGGAGTACAACCCGAAGAAGGCGCTGCAGCTCCTCAAGGAGGCCGGTTACAAGGGCGAGCCGATCACCGTCCTGTCGGCGACCGACCACGCCACGATCACGCCGGCGACGCAGGTGCTGATCCAGGCGATGCGCGAGGCCGGCATCAACGTCGATGCCCAGTCGATGGACTGGGGCTCGGTCGTCTCCCGCCGCGCCAAGAAGGATCCGCCGGCGCAGGGTGGCTGGAACATCTTCGTCACCACTTCCGGCGGCGTCGGCTCGGCCAATCCCGTGCTGCACACCTGGATCGGCGCGGCCTGCGACAAGGGCCTGTTCGGCTGGCCCTGCGACGCCAAGATCGAGGAGCTTCGCAATGCCTTCGGCATGGCGCAGACCGAGGAGGAGCGGAAGAAGATCGCCAACGACCTGCAGGCCCGTGCGATGGAGCAGGTCGTTTACATTCCGTTCGGTCAGTGGGACACGCCGCTCGCCTATCGCGCCGACCGGATCGACGGCATCGTGCCGAACACGGGTCTCGCCGTGCTCTGGGGGATCACGAAGAAGTAATGCCGTCCCGAGTACGCGTAGCCGTCGCACGCAAGGAGGCCTTGCCTGAGAAGGGCAAGGCCTCGTCATGACCGCCTATATCGTCCGCCGTCTCTTCGCCACGCTGCCGGTCATGGCCGTGGTGGCGCTGTTCGTCTTCTTCCTGCTGCGCTTCGCGCCCGGCGACCCGGCGGCGATCATCGCCGGCGAGGACGCCACGGCGGAAGCGATCGCCGCGGTGCGTGCCAAACTCGGTCTCGACCGGCCGATGGTCGAGCAGTTCGTCGTGTGGACCTCGCAGCTTCTGCGCGGCGACATGGGCGTTTCGATCTTCTCCAACCTTCCCGTGACGCGGCTGATCTCGCAGCGTCTCGAGCCAACGGTCGCGCTGACGCTCTCGACCCTGTTCGTGGCCGTGGCGATGGCCATTCCCATCGGTGTGCTGGCGGCGTGGAAGGCGCGCAAACTGGTGGACCGGCTGGTCATGGGCTTTGCCGTGCTGGGCTTCGCCATGCCGGTCTTCGTGCTGGCCTACATCCTGATCTATTTCTTCGCCGTGAAGTGGCAGCTTCTGCCGGTGCAGGGCTACCAGCCGATCAAGGAAGGCTTGTGGCCCTTCGTCCAGAGCCTGATCCTGCCGTCGATGGCGCTGGGCATCACGTACATGGCGCTGATCGCCCGCACCACGCGCGCCTCGATGCTGGAGGTGCTGGCCCAGGATTACATGCGCACCGCCAATTCCAAGGGCCTGGCGACCAATCGCGTGCTGCTGCTACACGCGCTCAAGAACGCGGCCGTGCCGATCGTCACGGTGATCGGCATCGGCATCGCGCTGCTGATCTCCGGCGTCGTCATCACCGAGACGGTGTTCAACATCCCGGGCCTCGGCCGGCTCACCGTCGACGCCGTGCTGAAGCGCGATTATCCGGTGGTGCAGGGGCTGATCCTGGTCTTTGCCGGCGCCAAGGTGCTGGTGAACCTGATCATCGATATCTCCTACGCCTTCCTCGACCCGCGGATCCGGTACTGACATGGCCGTAGTCACCGACGACCTCGCTCTGCCGCCCACCCACCGCTTCTCGCTGTGGCGGGCCGTCCGGCGCAATCCGACGATCGCGTTCGGCGGGGTGCTGCTGAGTATCCTGATCGTGATGGCGGTGTTTGCACCGTTCATCGCCACCAGCGACCCGTTCAAGATCGCGCCGGTCAACCGGCTGCGGCCGCCTTCGGAGCGCTGGTGGTTCGGCACCGACCAGTTCGGCCGCGACGTGTTCTCCCGCACGGTCTACGGCGCACGGGTATCGCTGATCGTGGGCCTCTCGGTGGCGGCCTTCTCCAGCATCTTGGGCCTCGCGCTCGGCCTGGCGTGCGGTTACTTCCGCAAGGTCGATGCGCTGGTCATGCGCGTCATGGACGGATTGATGGCCATCCCCTCGATCCTGCTGGCCATCGCGCTGATCACCCTGTCGCGGCCGGGCCTCGGCATCGTGATCGTGGCCATCGTCATTCCCGAAGTGCCGCGCATCGTGCGCGTGGTTCGCGCCGTCGTGCTCTCGATCCGGGCCCAGCCCTACATCGAGAGCGCCATCGCCGGCGGCACGAAGAACTGGAAGCTGCTGACGCGCCATATCCTGCCCAACACGCTGGCGCCGCTGATCGTGCAAGCGACCTATGTCTGTGCCTCGGCCATGCTGGTCGAAGCGGGCCTGAGCTTCCTCGGCGCCGGCGTGCCGCCGGAAGTGCCGAGCTGGGGCAACATCATCGCCCAGGGCCGCACCTTCTTTCAGATCGCCCCCTGGACCATCATGATCCCCGGCGCCTTCCTCGCGGTCACGGTCCTGGCCGTGAACCTTCTGGGCGACGGCCTGCGCGACCGGCTCGATCCCCGACTGGCGAGGCGGCTATGAGCGGCAATCCGGGCGCGATCCTCGAAGTTCGCGATCTCCACACCCAGTTCAGCACCCTCGACGGCATCGTGCGCGCCGTCGACGGCGTGTCGTTCGACGTGGCGCGCGGCGAGACGCTGGGCATCGTGGGCGAATCCGGCTGCGGCAAGTCGGTGACGGCCATGTCCATCCTGCGGCTGATCCCGCCGGAGACCGGCCGGATCGCCTCGGGGTCGATCAAGTTCGAGGGCGAGGAACTCACGACGCTCTCCGACGAGGCAATGAAGCGCCTGCGCGGTCATCGCATCTCGATGATCTTCCAGGAGCCGATGACCAGCCTCAATCCGGTTCTCACGGTCGGCACGCAGATCGCCGAGAACGTCGTGCGCCATCTCGGCGTTTCCTGGAAAGCGGCGCGGGAGCGTGCCTTCGAGATGCTCGATCTGGTGCGCATCGCCGATGCCCGCCGACGGCTCGACGAATATCCCCACCAGCTCTCGGGCGGCATGCGCCAGAGGGTCATGATCGCCATGGCGCTCTCCTGCGATCCGCAGGTGCTGATCGCCGACGAGCCGACGACGGCGCTCGACGTCACCATCCAGGCGCAGATCCTCGACCTGATGATCGAGCTCAAGGAAAAGACCGGCACCGCCATCGTGCTCATCACGCACGATCTCGGGGTCGTCGCCGAGACGACCGAGCGCGTCGTGGTGATGTATGCCGGCCGCAAGGTCGAGCAGGCGACCGTCGAGGCGCTGTTCGACGAGCCGTTGCACCCTTATACGCGCGGCCTGATGCGCGCGATCCCGCGGCTCGACGTCGAGGCGGATGCCGCCGGCACGCGACCGCGCCTGCAGGAGATTCCGGGCCTGGTGCCGATTCTCACCCAGCCGATCGTGGGCTGCGCCTTCGCGCCGCGCTGCGGCTTCGCGACCGACCGGTGCCGCCGCGATGCGCCGCCGCTGGTGGACGCCGGGGCAGGCCATCTCGTCGCCTGCTGGGAGATCGACAGCGTGAGGAGGGCGGCATGAGCGACGCACCCGTCCTACAGGTCGAGGGGCTCGTAAAGCATTTCCCGATCCATGGCGGCCTCCTGCAGCGCCGGGTCGGCGAGGTGAGGGCGGTCGACGGCGTCACCTTCTCGATCCGCCGCGGCGAGACGCTGGGCCTGGTGGGCGAGTCGGGCTGCGGCAAGTCGACGATCGGCAAGGTCGTGCTGAAGCTGATCGAGCCGACCGCCGGCAAGATCGTGCTGGCGGGCGAGGACGTCACCGCGCTCAAGCCGGGCGCGATGTGGCCGCATCGCCGGCGCATCCAGACGATCTTCCAGGATCCGTACTCCTCGATGAACCCGCGCCTGTCTTCGGGAACCATCGTCGGCGAGCCGCTGGAGAATTTCGGCATCGCCAATGGTTCGGAGCGCGACGAGCGCGTGGCGCAGCTCTTCCGGCGTGTCGGCCTGCGCCCCGAGGCGATGCGCAAGTTCGCGCATGAGTTCTCCGGCGGACAGCGCCAGCGGCTCGGCATCGCCAAGGCCCTGTCGGTGAATCCCGACGTGATCGTGGCCGACGAGCCGGTCTCGGCGCTAGACGTCTCGGTGCAGGCGCAGGTGCTGAACCTGCTGATCGACCTGCAGGAAGAATATGGCCTCGCCTACCTGTTCATCAGCCACGACCTCGCGGTCATGCGGCACATCAGCCACCGCATCGCCGTGATGTATCTCGGCCGCATCGTCGAGTTGACGGACAAGCGCACGCTCTTCACTCAGCCGCTGCATCCCTATACCGAGGCGCTGCTGTCGGCCGCGACCGCGCCCGACCCGAAGCGGCGCCGCAAGCGCAAGCGCATCGTTCAGGGCGACGTGCCCAGCCCGGCCAAACCGCCGCCCGGCTGCCATTTCCATACGCGTTGTCTGTACGCGACGGCTGAATGTCGCGTGACGGCGCCGCCGCTCATCGAGGTCGCGCCCGGCCATCATGTCGCCTGCCTGCGCAGGCCCGTCGGCGGCGATCCGGGTCCGCTGTCGATCCCGGGCTAGCGCCGCGGCGTCACACGGCCGGACCCGCCCCGGATCAGCCCTTCCGGGCGCCGGGGGCCGTGTCGCGCAGGTAGGTGAGGGCGGCCTGCGCGCCGCCGGCCTTGTGCGGCACCTTGGCGAGGCCGAGCGCCATCTCGACCCCGGAGAGGGTGCCCATCAGCATCAGGTCGTTGAAGTCGCCGAGATGCCCGATGCGGAACACCTTGCCCGCGACCTTGGTGAGGCCCTGGCCGAGCGACATGTTGAAGTTCTCGAGCGCCACCTTGCGGAAAGCATCGGCATCGTGGCCTTCGGGCATGACGATCGCCGTCAGCGAGCCCGAATAGGCCGTGGGATCGCTGCACAGGATTTCCAGGCCCCAGGCGTTCACGGCGGTACGGGTCGCCTCGGCATGGCGCGCATGGCGGGCGAACACGGCGTCCAGCCCTTCCTCCAGCAGCATGTCGCAGGCCTCGCTGAGGCCGTAGAGGAGGTTGGTGGCGGGCGTGTAGGGGAACCAGCCGTTGGCATTGGCCGTCAGCATCTCGTCCCAGTTCCAGAACGCCTTCACCATCTTCGACGACTTGGAGGCTTCGATCGCCTTCTCGCTCAGCGCGTTGAAGGAGAGGCCGGGCGGCAGCATGAGGCCCTTCTGCGAGCCGGCCACGGTCACGTCGACGCCCCAGGCGTCGTGGCGATAGTCGACCGAACCCAGCGACGAGATCGTGTCGACCAGGAGGAGGGCGGGATGCCTGGCGGCATCGATGGCGCGCCGCACCGCCGAGATGTCGCTCACGACGCCCGTGGAGGTCTCGTTGTGGACGATGCAGACCGCCTTGATGGCGTGCCCGGTGTCTTCCTTCAGGCGCTTCTCGATGGCTGCCGGATCGGCCGGCTTGCGCCAGTCGCCGCCCATGAATTCTGATTTGATTCCAAGCTTGTCGGCCATCTTCTTCCAGAGCGAGGCGAAGTGGCCGGTTTCCCACATCAGCACCAGGTCGCCGGGCGACAGGGTGTTCACGAGGGCCGCTTCCCAAGCTCCGGTTCCGGATGCGGGATAGACGATAACCGGTTGTTTTGTCTGGAAAATCTGCCGGACGGAACGAAGGACGTTCTTGGCCAGCGCGTTGAACTCGGGGCCGCGGTGATCGATCGTCGGATAATCCATCGCGCGAAGAACGCGGTCCGGAACGTTGGTCGGACCGGGAATTTGCAGGAAATGACGTCCGCTGGGATGTGAGTTCAGGCGCATGTCGTGGGGCCCCTTTCGGCTTCGCTTTTGCATTTTGTATACAATATGCCAAAGTGAGTCCAGAGAAGATGGATGGTTCGACTTTCCCGATCGCGCGTCTGACGCTGCCCGAGGCGGCGGCCGAACGGCTGCGCGCCCTCATCATCGAAGGGGAACTCGCCCCGGGCGCCAAGCTGAACGAGCGCGAACTCAGCGAACGTCTGGGCGTGTCGCGCACCCCGTTGCGGGAAGCGTTCCGCATGCTGGCGGCCGATGGTCTGCTGATCCAGCTCCCCAACCGCGGCGCGCAGGTCGTCGCCCTGTCGCGCGAGGATGTGCGCGGCGCCTTCGAGGTGATGGGCGCGCTGGAGGGGCTCGCCGGCGAACTCGCGGTGGAGCGGGTGACGGACGCGGACGTGGCGGATTTGCGCACCCTGCAAGAGCAAATGGAGGCCGCCCATGCCGCCCACGACCTGCCGGCCTATTACCGGATCAACCGCGCCATCCACGACCGGCTCAACGCCATCGCCGGCAATGCCGTCCTCGGGCAGACCTACCGCACGCTCAACGCGCGGCTGCATGCCCTCCGGTTCCGTTCCAACCTGAACCCGGCCAAGTGGGCTCTGGCCGTCTCCGAGCATCGTTCCATGATTGCAGCCCTTGCGGCGCGCGACGGCGCTGCGCTACGTGGTCTGCTCGTCGGGCATCTGCGTGCCAAGCAGCAGGCGGTACTCGATTCAATGGACAACAGAGACGACAAGAACCTTCAGGGAGGAACAGAACCATGACGACGACTTTCTCGACGTCGCGACGCAATGCCCTCAAGCTTGGCCTCGCCGCCACTCTGGCGGCTCCCGCCGTGGCCCGTGCCCAGCAGGGATGGCCGAACGGCCCGATCACCTGGGTCAATCCGTTCCCGGCCGGCGGCGGCACCGACGTCTTCGCCCGTCCACTGGCCGCGCAGGTCGGCGAGCAGCTCGGCGTCCAGATCCTGATCGACAACAAGGGCGGCGCGGGTGGCACGGTGGGCGCCTCGCAGGCGGCCAAGATGAAGCCGGACGGCCAGACCTTTTTCGTCGGCGCGATCCATCACACGATCGCCCCATCGGTCTACAAGAACCTCGACTACGATCTCGAGAAGAACTTCGAGCCGATCACCATGATCGCGCTGGTGCCGCAGGTGATCTCGATCAACCCGAACAAGGTGCCGGCGAAGACCGCGGCCGAGTTCATCGCCTACCTGAAGGCCAATCCGAACAAGGTGAACTATGCCTCGGCCGGCGCCGGCACCGCCCATCACCTCGCGGGCGAACTGTTCAAGCTCGAGACCAAGACCGAGATCGTACACGTGCCCTATCGTGGCGCGGGCCCGGCCATGCAGGACCTGCTGGCCGGCAACGCCGACATGATGTTCGACGGCATGGGCACGTCGGCGCAGCAGATCAAGGCCGGCAAGCTCCGGGGCCTTGCGGTCGCCACGGACAAGCGCGTGCCTGAGTTCCCCGACATGCCGACGGCCGCGGAGATCGGCGTGCCGTCCTGGCTCGTGTCGACCTGGTACGGGGTCTGGGCCATCAAGGGCACGCCGGAGCCGATCGTGAAGCGCATGTACGACGAGATCGTGAAGGCACTGGGCAATCCCAAGCTCCAGACGATCTGGAAGGAGCAGCTGGCCCAGGTGGGCGGCGAGGCCCCGGCCGACTTCGCCAAGCGCATCCGCACCGAGATCGAGAAGTGGCAGAAGGTCGTCGCGGCGGCCGGCGTCAAGCTCGACTGAGGATGATGGTGGAGTTGCCTTCGCCATCCTTGACCACGCCCTCTCCGCCCGCGTGTGACGCGGGCGGAGAGGGCGCTATTGGGTGACGTTGGACATGAGCAAGCTCGAACAGAATCTTCGTCGCAGCCTCAAGGGCGAGGTCCTGTTCGACAGGGCCTCGCGCGGGCGCTACTCGACGGATGCGTCGATCTACCAGATCGAGCCGGTGGGCGTGGTCGTGCCGCGCGACGAGGCCGATCTGGCGCTGGCCGTCGACGTGGCGCGCGATGCCAAGGCGGCGATCCTGCCCCGCGGGGCGGGCACGTCGCAGTGCGGGCAGACGGTCGGCGATGCCCTGGTGATCGACTGCTCGAAGTACCTGCGCGAGATCGTGGGCTTCGACAAGAACAAGGCGCAGGTGACCGTCCAGCCGGGCGTCGTGCTCGACCAGCTCAATGCCTGGCTGAAGCCGCACGGCCTCTGGTATCCGGTCGACGTCTCGACCTCGGCGCAGTGCACGCTGGGCGGCATGGCCGGCAACAATTCCTGCGGCTCGCGCTCCATCCGCTACGGCAATATGGTGCACAACGTGGCGTCGATCGACGCGCTGCTGGCGAACGGCCAGCGGGCGCGTTTCGGATCCGCGCGGCCCGAGCACATGCCCGACGGCGTGCGTGCCATCGCCGACAAGGTGGCCGAGATCGCCTTCGCCGAACGCGACGAGATCGAGCGCATGTACCCGCACGTCATGCGCCGGGTCGGCGGCTACAACCTCGACATCTTCTTCCCGCAGTCGGAACGGCCTTACACGACCGACAATTCGGTGAACCTCGCGCACCTGCTGGTCGGCAGCGAGGGCACGCTGGCAGTGACCGAGCGGCTGACGCTCAACCTTTCGCCATTGCCGAAGCACAAGACGCTGGGCGTCGTGAACTTCGCGAGCTTCTACAAGGCGATGGACAGCGCCCAGCACATCGTGAAGCTGAAGCCGGCCGCGGTGGAGCTGGTCGACCGCACGATGATCGAGCTGGCGCGCGCCAATCCCGCCTTCCGGCCGGTGATCGAGCGGGCGCTGATCGGCAAGCCCGAGGCCATCCTGCTGGTCGAGTTCGCGGGCGAGGAGCGCGAGGCCCAGTTGCGCGATCTCGCGCGCCTCGTCGAACTGATGGCCGATCTCGGCATGCCGGGCAGCGTCGTGGAGATGCCGGAGCCCAGGCCGCAGTCGGAACTGTGGGAAGTCCGCAAGGCCGGCCTCAACATCATGATGTCGATGAAGGGCGACGGTAAGCCCGTCTCCTTCATCGAGGATTGCGCCGTCCCGCTGGAGCATCTGGCGGACTACACGCAGCGCCTGACCGACGTGTTCGGCAAGCACGGCACGCGCGGCACCTGGTATGCCCACGCCTCGGTCGGCACGCTGCATGTGCGGCCGATCCTCGACATGCGCCGCGAGGGCGCCGAGAAGATGCGGGCGATCGCGGAGGAGGCCTCGGCGCTGGTGCGCGAATACAAGGGCGCCTTCTCGGGCGAGCATGGCGACGGGCTGGTGCGCTCGGAGTGGGTAGCCTGGCAGTTCGGGCCGCGCCTCACCAAGGCGTTCGAGACGGTCAAGGACCTGTTCGATCCCGAGAACATCCTGAACCCCGGCAAGATCGTGCGGCCCAGCCGCATGGACGACCGCTCGCTGTTCCGCTTCAAGCCGGGATACGAATCGATCAAGTACGAGCCGGCGCTCGACTGGTCGGCGTGGAACGTCCAGACCGATCCGGTCACCGAGATTTCCACCGCGCCCGGCACCGGCGGCGATCCGTCAGGCGGCTTCGCGAAGGCCGCCGAGATGTGCAACAACAACGGGCATTGCCGGAAGTTCGACGCCGGCACCATGTGCCCGTCGTTCCGCGTGACACGCGACGAGAAGCACCTGACGCGCGGCCGCGCCAACACGCTTCGCCTGGCCTTGTCCGGCCAGCTCGGATCCGAGGGGCTGCGCTCCGACGCGGTCGCGGCGGCGATGGACCTGTGCGTGAGCTGCAAGGGCTGCAAGCGCGACTGCCCGACCGGCGTCGACATGGCGCGCATGAAGATCGAGGTGAAGTCGGCGCGCCGCATGGCCAAGGGCCTGAGCTGGCGCGACCGGTTGATCGGCAGCACGCCGTCGATGGCGCCGTGGGCGCGACGTATGCCGTGGCTGTTCAACGCCGCCTGGTTCGTCCAGTCCTATCTCGGATTCGCCAAGCAGCGCCGGCTGCCGCAGTGGCGCCGCGACACGTTC
>OFDN01000321.1_pt1 | contig 41642 bp, 29 predicted proteins | sample 1520971 | NCBI WGS metagenome assembly OFDN01 (sample SAMEA94257418, study PRJEB24077) | hot springs metagenome | biome: Aquatic biome; feature: Geographical feature; material: Water | place: India | collected 2012-06-12 | depth 5 m | reverse complement strand
GCTGCGCCTGCTCGGCAGCGTCGGCGAGCCGATCAATCCCGAGGCGTGGCGCTGGTATTTCGACGTGGTGGGCGAGGGCCGCTGCCCCGTCATTGACACCTGGTGGCAGACCGAAACCGGCGGCTGCATGATCACCACGCTGCCCGGCGCGCACGACATGAAGCCGGGGAGCGCGGGCCTCCCCTTCTTCGGCATCCGCCCGCAGCTGGTCGACAACGAGGGGCAGGTGCTCGAGGGCGCGAACGAGGGCAACCTGTGCATCACCCACTCCTGGCCCGGGCAGGCGCGCACCGTCTATGGCGACCACGAGCGCTTCGTGCAGACCTATTTCAGCACCTATGCCGGAAAATACTTCACGGGCGACGGCTGCAAGCGCGACGAGGACGGCTATTATTGGATCACTGGCCGCGTGGACGACGTCATCAACGTCTCGGGCCACCGCATGGGCACGGCGGAAGTCGAGAGCGCGCTGGTGCTCCACCCCAAGGTCGCCGAGGCTGCGGTGGTCGGCTATCCGCACGACATCAAGGGGCAGGGCATCTATTGCTATGTCACCCTGAACGTCGGCGAGGAGGGCACCGACGCGCTGCTCGCCGAGCTCAAGGCCCACGTCCGCAAGGAAATCGGCCCCATCGCCACGCCCGATGTGATCCACTTCACCGACGGGCTGCCCAAGACCCGCTCGGGCAAGATCATGCGCCGCATCCTGCGCAAGATCGCCGAGAACGAATTCGGATCGCTGGGCGACACCTCGACCCTCGCCGACCCCTCGCTGGTCGAGCGGCTGATCGAGGGCAGGCAGAACCGCTAGGCCGATGGGGGGGCGCATCGTCATCGCCGATGATCACCCGCTGTTCCGCAGCGCGCTCGCGCATGCGGTCGGCAAGGTGTGGCCCGGCGCGGCTGTGATCGAAGCCAGCTCCGCCGCCGAGGCGCGCGCCGTGCTGGCCGAGGGCGGGGCGGAGACGCTGCTGCTCGATCTGCACATGGCGGATTCCTCAGGGCTGTCGGTGCTGATGGACCTCAGGCAGGATTACCCCGCGCTGCCCATCGTGATCGTCTCGGCCTCCGAGGAGCCGCGCGTTGCCGCTGCCGCTGCGCAGCTGGGCGCGGCGGGGTTCATCCCCAAGTCGGCGAGCCTCGAGGCGATGCGCGAGGGGCTGGCCGCGGTGCGTGATGGCGACGCGTGGTTTCCTGAAGGCGCGGCAGGCGCGGACGACGATCTCGCGCGCATCGCCAGCCTGACGCCCGCCCAGCGGCGCATTCTGGCGGGCATCAGGCAAGGCCTGCTCAACAAGCAGATCGCCTATGAACTCGCGATCTCCGAGGCGACGGTGAAGGCGCATATCACCGCGATCCTCAGGAAACTCGGCGTCGGCAGCCGGACGCAGGCGGTGCTGCTCGCGGCCAAGCTCGACGTCGATCAGCCCGTGGCGGATCCGGCGAGGGCCTGATCGGCGGCCGCGCGGCCCTGTGCCAATGCGGTCGCGATCAGCGCGCGCAGGGCGGCAGGCGGGGCGGGCTTGAGCAGGCGGTTCGCGCCCATCCGCGCGGCGGCGGCCTCCGTCTCCTCCGAGGCTTCGGCGGTAAGCAGGATCGCCGGGCAGCGCGTGCCCCAGCCCTCGCACAGCGCGGCAAAGGCCGCATCGCCGCGCTCTTCATCATCGAGCCGGTAGTCCATGATCGCGAGGTCGGGGGCTTGCGGCACGGCGACGAGCGCCTCGGCGAGGCTCGCGGCGGTCATGACCTGCAATCCCCAGCGGGCGAGCAGCGCGGCGGTCGCAGCGAGGGCGGCGGGATCGTTGTCGACCACCAGCACCCGCGCATGGCCCAGTCCGGCAGAGGGGCGCGCCGGCACCATGCGGGCGACGGGCGTCGCCTCCCGCCGCAGCACCGGCATGGGAATCGCAAAGCGGCTGCCGCGGCCGGGGCGCGAGGTGGTCTCCACCTCCACCTCCAGCAACCGCGCCGCACGCCGGACGATGGCGAGGCCGAGGCCGAGCCCCTCGCGGTCGGTCGATGCGCCGCGTTCGAACTCGCCGAAGATCCGCTCGATGTCCTCAGGGGCGATCCCGCGGCCGGTGTCGTGAATGCAGATCACCGCTTGGTCGCCGCGCCGCCGCACCCCGATCAGCACGCCGCCGGTGGTGGTGTAGCGCACCGCGTTGCTGAGGAGGTTGCGTAGCACGGCGGTGAGCAGCGCGCGGTCGGCCATCACCCAGACGCGCGTAGCGGCGCGCCTCAGCCTCAGCCCCTTGGCCTGCGCCTGCAGCGTGAATTCGCGCGCCACGTCCTCGAACAGCTGGTCGAGCGCGACAGGTTCGGGCGCGGGCACCACCCCGCCGCTGTCGAGCTTGGAGATTTCGAGCAGCACACGGATCAGGCGGTCGGCGGCGACGATCGAGCCGTCGAGATCGGCCACCAGCCGTTCGAGCGCCGTCTGCCCGCTGACCTCTTCGCCCAGGGCAGAGGCGAACAGGCGTGCCGCGTTCAAGGGCTGGATCAGGTCGTGGCTGGCAGCGGCGAGGAAGCGGGTCTTGGACTGGGTCGCCTGCGCCAGCAGTGCATTGGCCTCGGAGAGCTGGCGGGTGCGCTCGGCGACCTTCTCCTCCAGCGCCTGCTCGGCCCGGCGGTCGAGGGTGATGTCGGTGTAGGAGGTGGTGTAGCCGCCGCCGGGCGTCGGCGCGCCGACGATCCGGAGCACGCGGCCATCGTGCTGCACCCGCTCGATCCGGTGCTCCGTCCCCGCACGCATATAGGCGAGGCGGCGCTCAACCTGCTCGTCGATCTCGGCCTCGCTGAGGTTGCCGCGGGCGAGGTTGAAGCGGATCAGATCGGCAATCGGCGTGCCGACCGTGACGAGGCGATCGGGCAGGTCGAACAGCTGCTGGTAGCGGCTGTTCCACGCCACCAGCCGCATCTCGCCATCGACCAGCGCGACGCCCTGGTCGATGCTCTCGATCGCGGTCTGGAGCAGTTCGGCCGAGAAGCTGAGGCGGCGCTGGGTCTCGTCGAACATCGCGACGACTTCGGGCAGCGGGATCGGATCGCCGCCCGCCCATGATCCCACCAGCATGCGCGCCGACGAGGTGCCGATGACGCCCGAGATGACGCGTTCGGCCAGCTCCAGCACCGCGGCGCCCGCCGGATCGCCGTTCTTCATTTGCAAGGGGGCGAGCGCGGCATCGGCCCGCTCGCGCCCGACGAACTGCGCGAGCAGCGTGCGCACGTCGCCCAGCCGCTTGGCGGTGGCGTGGCGGGGGAGCTCGCCCGGCATCGGCGTGCCGACGAAGGCGGCGGCCTGCGCCTGGTCCAGCAGCGAGGGGCGCGCAATCGCCGAGACCAGCCAGTAGAGCGCGGCATTGACCCCGAGGCTCAGGATCACGCCTGAGACCAGCGGGTCGGAGTGGATACTGACCAGCGGCACGGTATCGCTCGCCGCGGGCCAGATCAGCAGCGCGAGCCACAGCGCGAAGCCGGTCGCAAGGCCCGTCAGCATCCCCGCCCGGTTGCCGTGCTGGCTCACCATGCCCAGCACCAGCCCCGGCGCGAACTGCGCAGCGGCGGCGAAGGCCAGGGTGCCCATGCCGGCAAGGTCGGTGATGCCGGCAAAGCCGCGGTAGAAGGCGTAGGCCGCCGCGAGCAGCGCGGCGATCACCACGCGGCGGATCAGCAGCAGCCGCCCCGCGATGCGGCTGCGATCGCCCCGCCCGGCGAGCGCACGGCGCAGCAGCAGCGGGGCGACGAGGTCGTTGGTGATCATGATCGAAAGCGCCACGCAGGCGACCACGATCATGCCGGTCGCCGCCGAGAACCCGCCGAGGAACACCAGCACCGCCAGCCACGGCGCATCTCGGGCGAGGGGGAGGGCAAGCACGATGGTGTCGGGATCGGTCCCCGCCGGCAGCAGCGCGAGCCCGGCGAGCACGATCGGCACGATCACCGCCGCGGTCGCTGCGAGATAGGCGGGCAGCACCCAGCGCATCGCGGGGGAGGCGCGCTCGCCCGGGGCCTCGATGAAGGTCATGTGGAACTGGCGCGGCAGGCACAGGATCGCGGCGGCCGCGATTCCGGTGAGGACGGCGAAGCGCGCGTCGAGCTGGCCCGGGGTCAGCAGCACCGGGCGCGCCGGGAGCGGAGCGCCGCCGCTGGTGACCAGCCACCAGACCGCCAGCGCGCCGACCGCCAGCAGCGCAGCGAGCTTGACCACCGCCTCCAGCGCGATGGTGAGCACCAGCCCGGCGTTCTCGCCCGGCCGGTCGGCGCGGCGCGAGCCGAACAGGATCGCGAACAGCCCCATCAGCGCCGCGACGATCAGCACCAGCTCGTCCGCTGCCACCTGCGCGCGCAGGTCGGGGGCCATCAGCAGCAGGGTGTTGCCGACCGATTCCAGCTGGAGCGCCATGTAGGGCAGCGTGCCCGCGCTGGCGATGACGGTGACCAGCGCCGCGAGGCTGGCGCTCTTGCCGTAGCGGGCGGACAGGAAGTCGGCGATCGAGGTCGAATGCTGCGCCTTGGCCTGCGCGAGGATCTTTTTGACCAGCCCGAAGCCGAGGGTGAAGACCAGGATCGGGCCGAGGTAGATCGCGAGATAGTCCAGCCCCGCGGTGGCGGCGGTGCCCACGCCGCCGAAGAAGGTCCAGCTCGAGCAATAGACCGCAAGGCTGAGGCCGTAGATCGTGCCCGCACGGCGCTGGAGCCAGCCGTCGCCCGCGCCTTGCCGGTCCCGCCATGCGGCGAGCCAGAACAGCCCTCCAAGATAAAGCGTGGCGGCTGCCAGCGCCGCACCCAGCATCATGACCCCATTCTCTCCCTCGGGCGGGAAGCTACCGCAACCACGCCCACAAGCAAAGGGGCGGCGCCCCTGCGGACGCCGCCCCTCCTTGCGACCCTTGGGGGGGTGGGTCAGTCGTCGATGTTGCGCTTGAAGGTTTCGGGGAGGAACATCAGCCCCGCCGCCACGGTCAGCACGCAGATCCCGATCGGGTACCACAGCCCGTAGTAGATATCCCCCGTGGCAGCGACCATCGCGAAGGCGGTGGTGGGCAGAAACCCGCCGAACCAGCCGTTGCCGATGTGGTAGGGCAGGCTCATCGCCGTATAGCGGATGCGGGTGGGGAACAGCTCCACCAGCAGCGCAGCGATGGGGCCGTAGACCATGGTCACCAGCAGCACGAGATAGGTCAGCACCGCGACCACCAGGCCCGTGTTCATCGCGTCGGGATCGGCCTTGGCGGGGTAGCCGGCTGCGGCGAGCGCGGCCTTCACCTCTTTCTGGAAAGCCTCGATGGCGGCCTTGCGCTCCTCGCCCGTCACCTTGGCGGGATCGGGCGCGGTGAAGGTGGCGGCGCCGACCTTGACCTGCGCGATGGCACCGGCCTCGGCCCCGACATTGCTGTAGCTCACCGCGCTCTTGGCGAGGAACGACTTGGCGATGTCGCAGCTTCTGGAGTCGAACTTGTTCTTGCCGATCGGATCGAACTGCACCGAGCATTCGTCGCTATTGACGACGACGCTCACCGGGGCTGCGACCTGCGCCTTGGCGAGCGCCGGGTTGGCGGCCTCGGCCAGCAGATGGAAGGCGGGGAAATAGGTCACCGCCGCCAGCGCGCAGCCGGCAAGGATGATCTTCTTGCGTCCGATCTTGTCCGACAGCCAGCCGAAGAAGACGAAGAACGGCGTGCCGATGGCGAGCGCGACCGCGATCAGGATGTTGGTGGTCGCGCCGTCGACCAGCAGCATCTTCTCGAGGAAGAACAGCGCGTAGAACTGGCCAGTGTACCACACCACAGCCTGCCCCGCGACCGCGCCGAGCAGCGCTACCAGCGCCCAGCGGGCATTCTTCCAGGTGCCGAAGGCCTCCGAGATCGGCGCCTTGGAATTGGTGCCTTCCTCCTTCATCTTCTGGAACACGGGGCTTTCCTGCAGCTGCATGCGGATCCACAGCGAAACGCCGAGCAGCACCGCCGAGACGAGGAACGGCACGCGCCAGCCCCATTCCTTGAAGGCGTCCTCGCCGATCAGGGTGCGGGTGCCGATCACCACCAGCAGCGCCGCGAACAGGCCGAGCGTCGCGGTGGTCTGGATGAAGCTGGTGTAGAGCCCGCGCTTGTTGTTGGGCGCGTGCTCGGCGACATAGGTCGCAGCGCCCCCGTATTCGCCGCCCAGCGCGAGGCCCTGGAGCAGCCGCAGCGCGACCAGCATGATCGGCGCAGTCACGCCGATGCTGGCATAGGAAGGCAGCACGCCGACGGTGAAGGTCGAGAGGCCCATCAGGCCCATCGTCACGAGGAAGGTGTATTTGCGCCCGACAAGGTCGCCCAGCCGCCCGAACACCAGCGCGCCGAAGGGCCGGACCGCGAATCCGGCAGCAAAGGCCGCCAGCGCGAAGATGAAGCCGGTGGTCTCGTTCACCCCGGAGAAGAACTGGGCCGAGATGATCGTGGCCAGGAGGCCGTAGAGGTAGAAATCGTACCACTCGAACACCGTCCCCAGCGACGAGGCGAGGATGACGCGCTTTTCGGTCCCCGTGGCCTCGTGATGCTTGGGCAGCGCGCCGTCATATGTCGTTGCCATTGTCGCTCTCCCGCTTGTGCGCTCGATCCCCTGACCGGCCCTGTGACGCCGCTCCTGTCGAGGATTGCACAGTCGCGCTTTCGGGGGCGCCGGAATAGCTAGACCTTGGTCGGATGGGTGCCGGGGCGCGCGGACACGAAAAAGCCGCCGGGGCGCGAACTCCGGCGGCTTTCGAAAAACCGGTGGCGAGAGGCGTGTCAGCTCTCGCGGGTGCCCGACAGCGGCATCGCGCCGAAAGCGCCGGCGTTGACCGAGCCGGTCAGGGTGTCGCCGTCGATGGTCGCTTCGCAATCGAGCGTCATCGGCATGGGGACGACCATGTTCATCTTCCACTTGATCGTGTTGCCCTCGATCGTGCCGCCATTGATGTCCATCGAGCCGAGGCTGCCGACCAGCGAGCCCGAGAAGGTGTCGCCATCGGGAACGACAGTGAGGGTGCCGGACTGGTCGCCCATCGGGCTCTTGACGGTGGTCTTGTAGGTACCTGCAACGGACATGATCCATCTCCTCCTTGTGGTCCGGACCATGGTGACCCGGGGTGTGAGCTTCGCGCTATTTACACCGATGTCAGCGCGCTTCAACCGGTTTCAGGCTGCCGCGCGCCGACGTCTTTCCGTTTGTCCTCAGAGCTTGTCGGCCGCGAGATATTCGACCGGCATGCCGAGGCCCTCGATCTGGGCGTCGATCTGCTTGCGGTCGCCCACCACCACGATCACGAGGTCCTCGCTGCCGAGATACTGGCGCGCGGCGGCGTCGATCTTGTTCGCGTCGATCGCGCGGTAAATGGCGGGCAGCCTGGTCTGGTAATCGCTCGGGCGGCCGAGCAGCTGGTTGCCGAGCACCGCCCCGAGCACCTGGGCATTGGTCTCGAAGCGGTTGGGCAGGCCGCGGACATTGCCCTCGGTCACGCGCTGGAGCTCGGTCTCGTCGACACCCTTGCTGGCGGGGAAGGCGGCAAGGTTGCCGAGGATCGCCTTGATCGAATCCGCGGTGCGATCGGACTGCACCGGGCTGAAGACGGTGAAGGCGCGCGGCCCCACGCCGCCGGTCAGGCCGCTGCGGATGCCGTAGGTCCAGCCCTTGTCCTCGCGCAGGTCCATGTTGAGGCGCGACAGGAAGCCGTCGCCGATCACCTCGTTGGCAAGGTCGAGCGCTTCCATCCCGCCCTGATTGCCGCGGATCGGCAACACGCGGGCGGCCAGCAGCACGCTCTGCGGGCTGTTGGGGCGGTCGATCACCACCAGCCGCGAACGCGTCGGCGGCACGGCGGCATCGAGGTTCTTGGCCCCCTTGGCCCCGGCGGGCGCCTTCCAGTCGCCGAAGGACTTCTCCAGCGCGGCGAGAAGATCGGGCATGGTGATGTCGCCGACCACGGTGATGCGGGCATTGTCCGGACGCAGCCAGCGGGCATGCTCGGCCCTGAGGGCCGCCGGATCGAGCGCCGAGACGACCTCGGGCAGGCCGCGCGCGCCGACATTGCCATAGGGGTGGTCGGGGCCGAACAGGATCGGCCCGATCGCGCGCTGGGCAAGGCCGAAGGGATTGGCCCGCTCCTGCGCGATCCCGGCGAGTTGCTGATCCTTCACCCGCGCGACATCCTCGGGCTTGAAGGCGGGATTGCGAACGATATCGGCCATCAGCGCGAGCGAGGGCGCGAGGTTGGCGGTCAGCGCCGACAGCTGGACGCTGCTGCTATCGGTGCCGGTGCCGGCGGAAATCGAAGCGCCGAGACGCTCCTGCTCGATCGCGATCTGCTCGGCGGTGAGGGTGAGGGTGCCCTCGTCGAGCAGGCCCATCATCAGCGACTGGGTGCCCGCCTTGGCCGGGCCGTCGGCGGCGGTGCCGGCATCGAAGGTGATCGCCATCGACACCTTGGGGATCGCCGTGCGCCGCGCGAGCGAGACCTCCATGCCGTTCGAAAGCCGTGCGGTCTCGACCGCCGGGAAGGTCAGCGCGCCCACCGGAGCAACCGCGGGAGCCTCGCGCGGCGGAGCGGTGCGGGCGATCTCTATCGGCGTCTTGGGATCGGGCGTGATCGGGGCGGCGGTGGCCTCGTCACCCCAGCCCCCCATCGTTGCGCCGTCGAGCTTGCGTGCCCCGGGCTCGATGACGAGGGTGTAGGCAGGTCGGCCGAGCCAGCGCTTCAGCGCCGCCTGCACCTGCGCGGGCGTGAGGCGCGCGACTTCATCGAGCTGCTTGCGGTAGAAGCCCGGATCGCCGCTATAGAGCAGGCCTTCGGCGAGCGTGGTGCCCTTGCCGCCGAAGCCGCCGACCTGTTCGAGCGCGTCGATCTGGCCCGACACGATCTGGGTCGCGGCGCGGGTCAGTTCGTCCTGTGTCGGCCCGCGCGCCACCAGTTCGTCGATGATCGCGTTGAACTTGGCCTCGGCCACCGCCGGGTCGACCCCGGGCTTCACGTCCATCTGCGCCTGCAGGAAGCTGAGCTGTTCGTGCTGCTGGGCATAGGCGGTCACCGAGACCGCGACCTGATCGCCGCGCACCAGCGCGTTGTCGAGCCGCGAGGAGGCGAGGCCGCCCAGCACCGAGAGCCCGGCCGCAAGCGGCACCGCATCGGGATGGTTGATCGCAGGGCCGGTCCAGTTGCGCATGATGCGGGTGACCGGCACCTGATCGGTGATGGTCTCGCGCTTGTCCGCCGCCAGCGTCACCGGTTCGGCCTTGGTCTTGACCACCTCGGGCCCGCGCGGGATCGCGCCGAACCAGCGCTCCACCATCGGGCGGGCGGTCTTGGCGTCGATGTCGCCCGCCAGCACCAGCACCACGTTGTTGGGGCCGTAATTGTCGGTGAACCACTTGCGCACGTCGGTCAGGCTCGCCGCGTCGAGATCGGCCAGCGAGCCGATGGTCGAATGGCGGTAGGGGTGGCCGACCGGCAGCAGGCCATCGGCGATCAGGTAGCGCACGAGGCCGTAGGGCGCGTTGTCGCCCTGGCGCTTCTCGTTCTGGACAACCCCGCGCTGCTTGTCGAGCTTGTCCTGGGTGACCGCGCCGAGCAGATAGCCCATGCGGTCGCTCTCCATGAACAGAGCGAGGTCGAGCGCGCCGGTGGGCACGGTCTCGACATAATTGGTGCGGTCATACCAGGTCGAGCCGTTGGTGCTGGTCGAGCCTGCCGCCTCGAGCGGAATGTCGAAATTCTCGACGTTCTCCGATCCGCCGAACATCAGGTGTTCGAACAGGTGGGCAAAGCCGGTACGCCCGCGCGGCTCGCTCTTGCTGCCGACGCGGTAGTAGACCGTGACGCCGACGACCGGGCTCTTGCGGTCCTCGTGGACGATCACGGTGAGGCCGTTCTCGAGCTGGAACTGCTCGTAGGGAATCTTCACCTGGTTCACCAGCGTCGGCAGGTCGGCGGCCGGTTGCGGGGCGGCGGGGGCCGCCGCCGGAGCGGGCGCGGGCTGGGGTGCCGCGCTCTCGGCCAGCGAGGGCGAGAAGGGCGCGGCGAGCGCGAGGGCGAGCGCCGAGAGGCTGGCGGCAGCGAGACGATGGGTCATGGTCAGGGGCTCCGGTGAGGGGATCGATTGGGGCTGGGCAGGCGCAGGTCAGCGCGCGTTGGTGACGGTCTTGATGGTATGGCGCCGGCTGCCGACGCTGGCCAGCAGATCATCGCGCCAGAAGAGCACCGGCTTCAGCCTGTGTTCGACGAACAGTGCCATCTGGTCGGTGTAATGCGGGCTTTCGGGCCGCGTGCTTGCCGCGCCGAAGGGCTGTACCGAGCGCGAGCTAACCTTCTGGCCCGGCTGCCATTCGATCCACATGATGAAGCTGTCGCCGTGCTTGAGGGAGAGCCGCCCGTCGTCGTCCACATCCCAGGTGGTCGCGGCGCGCAAGGTGTCGGAGCCGCCATCGACCGGCAGGTCGCGCGTGCCTTGCCTGAGGCGCACGAGATCGCCCAGCGGCGGGTCGAGGCGGCCGAAATGCGTCGTCAGGTGATCGGCCGCCGCCCTGAGCTTTTCGGCCACGTCGGGGAAGGGCTTGTTGTTGTAATCGGCGGCCATGAAGTCGCGGATGATCAGCATCGCGATGGCATCGGCCGCGCCTTGCCCGTCGGAGGTGAAATCCCACGACAGCAGCAGATCGCGCGCCCTCGCCAGCTCGCCCTTGGCGGGCATCGCTTCCAGCGCCTCGAACAGCCGCGCGACATAGCCGTCCCGCTCGTAGCCGGTGTCGTACTTGATCGCCTCGAGCGTCGCGCGGTCGAGCACGCCCGCCTCGGAGAGCAGCTTGTAGGCGCGGCGCGAGCGGTTGGTCTGCTTGAGTTCGATCCCGAGCCTTGGCGCGAAGGCCTCGGGATCGAGATCGCTCCCAGCGCCTGCGGCGGTGAAGGGGGTGTTGTTCGAATTGTAGAGCCAACCGCTCGCCGGGTTCACGATGCGCGGCAGGGCCTTGTAGGGGGCCGCGCCCTGCCAGATCAGATCCGAGCGGTTGCCGGGGAGCACGCTGCGCCAGTCGGCCTTCACATCCGCCGGGCGGTTGGGGATCGCGGCGTTGTAGACATAGGCGATGGTGCCGCTCTTGTCCGCATAGATGAAGTTGGTCGAGGGGATCGCGAGGCGCGAGAGCTGGCCTTCCCACTCGGCGAAGGTCTTCGCTTTGTTGAGGCGGTAATAGGCATCGAGCTGCTGCAATTGCCCGATCCCGCCATAACGCACCGCGAAGGCGCCCTTGGGGTTCTTGATGACCGGGCCATGCACAGAGCGCAGCACTTCCTTGCGGACGGGCAGGACGACCGGCCCCATCCTGACCGGCAGCGTCACCCACTCGCTTTCCAGATCGCGCCATTCGCCGTCGAGCTTGTAGCGCTTGCCGGTTTCGTCGAGCTCGAGCTGGTAGACGTCGATCATGTCGGGGGTGTTGACCGTGTTGGTCCAGCCCAGATGCTCGTTGTGGCCGAGGAAGGGGAAAGGAGAACCGGGGAAGTTCGCGCCCGCGAAGTGCCAGCCTTCGCCGCTTTCGACCACGAGTTCATACCACGCCACCCCGCCGCGCAGCGGCTGGTGCGAGTTGGAGACGAGCGTCGTCGTGCCGCCGCCCTTGGCAGGTGCGACCGCGAAGGCGTTGGAGCCGAGGTGCTCGGCATCCTCGCCCAGCGGCAGCACCAGGGTGCGCGCCTGCCTCGGCGCGGCGGCAGGCGCAGGCGCGGACGCCTCCAGCGGCGGGCGGGGGAAGCCGGGGATGTCGGGGCCATGCTCGCGGCGCAGCTCCTCGCCCGCCACCAGCGGCCCGATCACGCCATCGAGGCCGAAGAAGAAGGGCTGGCGCAGCGCGAAACCGGCGGCCACGTCGATCCCGGCGACGGGGAAGAGATTGGCGAGCTTCAGCTCCTCCGGGTGCTCCTCGGCATATTGGTTGAGGCCCGCCGCATAGGCTTCGAACAATGCGCGGGTGTCGGCGGGGAGCCCCGGGTATTCCCGCTCCGCCGTGCCGCGCGCGTCGAGCAGGTGGTAGGCGTAGTCGAACTTCGCCCCGTCCTCGCCCGCGATCGCGCCGTATCGCCCGCGGCTCATGGCGACCACGTCCTGGAGGGTGAAGAAATCGTCCTCGGCATGGGCGATGGCGACGCCGTAGGCGGTATCGGCGTCGGTCTTGCCGGTGATATGGGGCACGCCCCATTCGTCGCGGATGATCTCGGCCGAATAGGTCCGCGTGCCCGCCGGAGAGGCGGCGCTCGCCATCATCACAGGCTCCCAGGTGGCGAGCACCGCGAAGGCAAGCACGACCAGAACCACCAGCGCAAAACCGCCGCGCTTCACCCATTTCATGACGGATTTCTCTCCCAAATCACGCGGCTCTTCCATCGCTTGGGCGAGGGCCGCGGTCAAGCGGCCACGCAGCCTCTTGCCTTGCGCGCGGATTGAACCCACCTAGTCGGGTAATACACCTCCCGCCGACCTTTTTGCGGGCGGGGGCTTGTGTTGCCAATGTGCAACACTATCTGCTGGCGGTACATTTGGAGGGTTTGGACCACCATGAATCTGGAGAAATTCACCGATCGCGCGAAGGGCTTCCTGCAGGCCGCGCAGACCGTCGCGATCCGGCTCAATCACCAGCGCATCACCCCGCTGCACATCGCCAAGGCGCTGCTCGAGGACAGCGAGGGCATGGCCGCCGGGCTGATCCAGCGCGCGGGCGGGCAGGCACCGCTGGCGGCGACCGCGGTGGACGCGGGACTGTCGAAGATCCCCGCTGTCACCGGCAGCGGCGCGCAGGCCACCCCGGGCCTCGACAATGACGCGGTGCGCCTGCTCGACCAGGCCGAGCAGCTCGCCGACAAGGCGGGGGACTCCTACGTCACGGTCGAGCGGATGCTGACCGCGCTCGCCCTCTCGCCGACGCCTGCGGGCGAGGCCCTGAAGGCCGCCGGTGTCACCCCGCAATCGCTCAACACCGCAATCGAGGCGCTGCGCGGCGGCAAGCGCGCAGACAGCGCCGGGGCCGAGAGCACCTATGACGCGATGGAAAAATTCGCACGCGATCTCACCAAGGCCGCGCGCGACGGCAAGCTCGACCCCGTCATCGGCCGCGACGAGGAAATCCGCCGCACCATCCAGATCCTCGCGCGTCGCACCAAGAACAACCCCGCGCTGATCGGCGAGCCCGGCACCGGCAAGACCGCGATTGCCGAGGGCCTCGCGCTGCGCATCGCCAATGGCGACGTGCCCGACAGCCTCAAGGGCCGCACGCTCATGTCGCTCGACATGGGCGCGCTGATCGCGGGCGCGAAATATCGCGGCGAGTTCGAGGAGCGGCTGAAGTCGGTGCTCGACGAGGTCAAGCACGCCGAGGGCCAGATCATCCTGTTCATCGACGAGATGCACACCCTGATCGGCGCGGGCGCGTCCGAAGGGTCGATGGACGCCTCGAACCTGTTGAAGCCCGCCCTGTCGCGCGGCGAACTGCATTGCATCGGCGCGACCACCCTCGATGAATACCAGAAGTACGTCGAGAAGGACCCCGCCTTGCAGCGGCGGTTCCAGCCGGTGTTCATCGCCGAGCCGAGTGTCGAGGACACGATCTCGATCCTGCGCGGCATCAAGGACAAGTACGAGCTGCACCACGGCGTGCGCATCACCGACGGCGCGATTGTCGCGGCCGCCAAGCTCTCCGACCGCTACATCCAGAACCGCTTCCTCCCCGACAAGGCGATCGACCTGATGGACGAGGCCGCCAGCCGCATCCGCATGGAGGTGGAGAGCAAGCCCGAGGAGATCGAGGCGCTCGACCGGCGGATCATCCAATTGAAGATCGAGGAACAGGCGCTCCAGAAGGAGACCGACGCCAACTCCAAGGACAGGCTGGTGGCTTTACGCGAGGAACTCGCGAACCTCGAACAGCAATCGGCCGAACTCACGACCCGCTGGCAGAACGAGCGCGACAAGATCGAGGCCGAGGGCAAGATCAAGGAAGCGCTCGACGCCGCGCGGCTCGAGCTCGAGCAGGCCCAGCGCGAGGGCGATCTGGCGAAGGCGGGGGAGCTGTCCTACGGGCGCATCCCCCAGCTCGAAAAGCAGCTCGCCGAGGCGCAAGGCCAGGCCGCCAACGCCATGCTGCGCGAGGAGGTGACCGAGGAGGACATCGCCGGGGTCGTCAGTCGCTGGACCGGGGTTCCGGTCGACAAGATGATGGCGGGCGAGCGCGAGAAGCTGCTGGCGATGGAGAGCATCCTCGGCAAGCGCGTGATCGGCCAGTCGCAGGCGATCGAGGCCGTGTCCAAGGCCGTCCGCCGCGCCCGCGCCGGGTTGCAGGACCCGGGGCGGCCCCTGGGCTCGTTCCTGTTCCTCGGCCCCACGGGCGTCGGCAAGACCGAGCTCACCAAGGCGTTGGCCGGGTTCCTGTTCGATGATGACAGCGCGATGGTGCGGATCGACATGAGCGAGTTCATGGAGAAGCACGCCGTCGCCCGGCTGATCGGCGCGCCTCCGGGCTATGTCGGCTATGAAGAGGGCGGGGTGCTGACCGAGGCCGTGCGCCGCCGCCCCTATCAGGTGGTGCTGTTCGACGAGGTCGAGAAGGCGCATTCCGATGTCTTCAACGTGCTGCTGCAAGTGCTCGATGACGGGCGGCTGACCGACGGGCAGGGCCGGGTGGTCGACTTTGCCAACACGCTGATCATCCTGACCAGCAACCTCGGCAGCCAATATCTCGCCAACCTGCCCGATGGGGCCGGGGTGGAGAGCGTCGAGAAGGACGTGATGGACGTGGTCCGCGGGCACTTCCGGCCCGAGTTCCTCAACCGCTTGGACGAGATCATCCTGTTCCACCGCCTGGGGCAGGAGCACATGGCACCGATCGTCGAGATCCAGGTCGGGCGCGTCCAGAAGCTGCTCGCCGATCGCAAGATCACCTTGGATCTCACCGATGCCGCGCTGCGCTGGCTCGGGCGGGTGGGCTATGACCCGGTCTACGGGGCGCGACCGCTGAAGCGGGCGGTGCAGCGTTACCTCCAGGACCCACTCGCCGAGATGCTGCTCGAAGGCAAGCTGCCCGATGGCAGCACGCTGAAAATCGACGAGGGCGATGGGGCGCTGGTGATGGCGGTGGGGTGAGCAGTACTCCGCCGCCGCCACAACCGGTGACGCGCCACAAAAAAAGGCCCCGGTTTCCCGGGGCCTTTCCATTTGGTGTCCGTTCGGATCAGAACTTCTTCGTTACGCTTGCCGAGAAGGTGCGGCCGAACGCATCGTTGATCGACGCCGGGATACAGAACCCGAAGTAACTTTGACAACGACGGTCGAACGCGTTGTTGACCACGAAGTTGAGACGGAAGTTGTCGTTGGTCTCGAAGTAGACGTTGAAGTCGACCGTCACGAAGTCTTCAAGCTGGTCGAACTCACGTGCGTCCGGCGTGCGGCCAACCCGTGAGAACAGGCCTTCGCCGGTGTAGTTGACCACCGAACCGAAGCCCCAGTTCTTGCCGAGGTAGTTGGCAGCAAGCTGGCCGACAAACTGTTCGTCACCAATCGTCCCGTGGGTCGGCACAGGCGCGATGCCGGTGATGTTGGTTTCACGGAACAGGGTGACGTTGAGGTCGCCACGCAGCTGGAGCGTACCGGGAATCCCGAGATTCTCCAGCGACGACGCATAGAGCATCGAGGCAACGATGCCTTCGTAGTCGATCGACTGGCCGTTCACGAAGCCGGTGGTCACGCCGGGGTTCTGCGGATCGCTGATCACTTCACCAGTCGCATCGCGACGGATCAGCGAACAGAACTGGTTGCCGTTCGCCGGATCGCTGGTGTCGAAGACCGGGTTGTCGAAGCAGGCCGAGTTGATCTGCGCGGTCGTCAAGCTCGCGATCGGGTCGGAGATCGAGATGTTGATGTAGTCGACCGTGAGCGAGAAGTTCCGCAGGAACCAGGGCTTCACGATGACCCCGACGCTCCAGCTGTCGGCCTGTTCGTTATCGAGGTTGGGGTTACCGCCCGAGACGATCGGGATCGACGCCTGAGAGGCGATTTGCGGACGCGAGATGTTCGGGAACGCCCCTAGGAACGCATCGCAGTTGCGCTGACGCACTTGCTGGTCGGGTGCCGCCGTGATCTGCTGGGGCAAGCACAGGTCGGGGATGAAGCCGAAGGCGTTCGAACGCGGCAGGAACAGTTCGGTCAGCGCCGGGGCGCGGAACGAACGGGTGAAGTTCCCGCGGAATTCGATGTCACGCACCGGCGCGATGCTGCCGCCTGCAGCCCAGGAGAAGAAACCGCCGTTGATGGTGTTGTCGACGTAGCGACCACGGCCATAGACGATCGCGGATTCAATCAGTGCGTCGTTTTCCGGAGTGATCAGCGGAACGTAAAGTTCGCCGAACACTTCGTTCAGCTCGAACGAGCCCGACACCGGTGAGACTGCTGCACCGCGGCCAAGGCCCTGACGGTCGAACTCCGATGGACGGAAATCACCCGATTCGCGGCGATATTCGTAACCGATGTTTAGACCGACATCATTGCCGAACAGCGCGAACGGCGTGCCGCCAACGTTGGCATTGACGACGACTTGTTCGAGCGACGACATTGATGCCGAGTCTTCGACGATGTAGTCGATCGCAGCTGCGCTTGCCTGGTCACCGAAGAAGTTCAGCGGGACGCAGCGGGCATCTGCCACCGGTGCAAACGCTGCCTGGGTGCGGGTCGTCGGCGTGGCATTGCAGACGATCTGGCCCTGCGCATTGCGCGTCACGTTGGTGGCGTTGATGAAGTTCTGGGCGTTGATGTCCTGACGGAAGTCAGTGATATCGGTGTTGCCGTAGTTGAACGACACTTCCCAGTTCCAGTCCTTTTCGCCGAGCTGGAAATCACCGCGCGCGCCGACGACGCCGCGCAGGAGTTCGGTTTCGGCAAAGCCGGTCAAGTCGGCAAACGCGATGTTTGCACGTGCAACCGTGAAGGTGTTGGTCACACCGGCTGCCTGCAGCACCCCGCGCGCCTGATCGTTCAGGAACGGGTTGTCCAGAGTGAAGGTCAGCGCGCTGCTGAGGCCACCGAACAGCGTCGAGTTGAAAGTCGGCTGCTGCACCAGTTCGTCCGCACGCGCGTCATAGTACTGCGCTTCGACGAAGAGGTTGATGTTATCGGTGACGTCGTAGTTCAGGAACAGGTTGGCCCCGAAGCGACGCAGGTCCGATGTCAGCTGGCCGAAGTCGGAGAACTGGAACGCGGGATCGCCACCAATGCCGCGGATGCCGTTAGCAGTCCCGTTCGTATTCAACGGACGCGTACCCGGATTGAATGGAACCAGGTTGCCGGCAGCGTTGAACTGGAAGGCGCCAACCGCGTTGTTGAAGATTCCGTCAACATCGCTGCCCGCCGTCGTCACACCGCCGGGGCCATTGATGATAAGGCCGAGGGGCGTCAGCGCGAAGATGCGCGACGGTGAAAACAGTACAGTGTCCGGCACTCCATCGGTCGCGCTGGTGTTGAGCGGGAGGTTGGGGTTGATACGGCCAGTCAGAATGGTGTTCTGCTGGGTTTCGATTTCGTCACGGAAGACCTGACGCGCGGATTGCAAAATCCCATCGGTCTGGGTGTAGAACGACGAGACTTGGAGGTGACCGCGGTTATCAGCGAAGCTGGTGCCGTAGACGCCTTCGAAACGGTAGGCGAAGCCGTCACCTTCTTCGGTGATGCTGCTGGTGCCGATCAGGTTGAGGCCTTCGTACTGATCATCGAGGATGATGTTGACGGTGCCCGCGATCGCGTCCGAACCGTAAACCGGCGCACCTGCAGTCGATGCGATGTCGATCTGCTTCACCAGCGCGGTCGGGATGATGTTGAGGTCAACCTGCAGGCCGGGTGCGGCCGGGCCGAACAGCGATGGGGTGTTGGCCGAAACCACGCGGCGGCCATTGACCAGCGTCAGCGTGCGGTTGGTCCCGAGGCCGAAATTGTTGATGAAGTTCACGCCCTGACCGAAGGCCGACTGACCGCCATCCGGGGTCACCGAACCACGGATCTGCGGCAAATCGTTCAGAGCATCCGCAACGTTGATGAAGTTGCGATTCTCGATGTAGGCGCCGTCGATGGTGTTGGTCGGCTCGGTCGACGTCAGGTTGGGCAGGCGAATGCGGGAGCCGGTAACCACGATGCCCTTCGATTCCTCCGGAGCTTCTTCGGTGGTGACGACTGCCTCTTCATCCTCGGCGTCTTGCGCAAGAGCAGGCGAAGCGAATGCGAAGGCGGCGAGGCCCACGCCCGATAACAGGCCAACACGGCGGCCGAAAGCCGTCAAGTTTCTCATTGATTTCGTCCCCTAGGTGATTCGAGTGCGGAAGTTGCGCTCAGGGGGAGAGATTTGCCTCCTATCGTAACCATCTGCCAGTGCGAAGCACGCTTGCATTCACAGAAGCTTCATAGATGTTGCGCGTTTGCAACAAATGGTGCGGGCAGATTGCCGCTCATGCGCCGCGACGATCCCGCGCTCGGCCACAAAAAATGCGGCGAGACCCGAGGGCCTCGCCGCATGAATGATCAGATCGGAAGTCCGATCGTCAGAGCTTGAGGCGGACGCCCGCGTAGTAGCGGCGGCCGAACACGTCGTAGACGTCGGCAGCCGTGTCCGCACCCGTGACGTTGCCGGTGATCCCGTTCAGGATGTTCGGAGCGTCGTTATCGAGCAGGTTGTCGACACCGAGGTAGACCTCGAATTCGTCGTTGGCGAAGAAGGTCGCCTGCGCGTCGAGGTAGAACTCCGCCGGCACCGAGTAGGCGCGGGGCCCGTCGAACTGGTCGTCAACGAACGACTGGCCGATGAAGGTGCCGTTGAAGGTCAGGCGGACATCGTTGGTCTGGTAGGCGACGTTGGCGGTGAAACGATCCGCCGCAGTCCCGATTTCACCATCCGACGGATCCGGATCGGCCGTGGGCAGCGAGAAGAAGTCGTACTCGATAATGTGGGTGTAGGCCCCACGCAGGGTCAGACGGTCGTTCTCGAAGAAGCCCGGGTTGGTGAACCACTGTGCGGTGATGTCGAAGCCCGAGGTCTTGAGCACCGCCGCGTTCACCGACAGCGCGTTGATCAGGTCGATCGAGCCCGCGCTGTTGATCGAGGTCGCCTGAGGGCGACGGGTGATCAGATCGCAGAAGGTCTGGTTACCTTCACGATAGCACTGGTCGAGCGAGAACTGCCGCGGGAAGCCCGAGATGACGTCGTCGATCTCGTAGTTGTAGTAGTCACCCGTGATCGTCAGGTTGCGCAGGGCATTGATCGAACGCGGGTTGATCACCACACCGGCAGTGTACGAGCGGGCCGTTTCCTCACCGAGGTTCGGGTTGCCGCCGTTGAAGCCGGAGATCCCCTGGATGTCGGGCTGGTTGAGCGTGAACACGCCGTTGGCGGCAATGTTCGCGGCCACGCCCGCATCGGCGCGGCAGTTGTCGCCCAGCGCGCCGCCACCCGTGGCGCCGATGCCAACGCAGGGGTCGACAAGGCCGCTCGGGAAGGTCTGCGACAGGCCCGAGAACAGTTCCGCCACGTTGGGTGCGCGGACCGCTTCGGCGATGGTGCCGCGGAAGCGGATGTCCTCGATCGGCTGCCAGGTGCCGGTCACGTTCCAGCTGAAGGTCGTACCGACAGTCGAGTAGTCCGACACGCGAACCGCGCCGCCGATTTCGAGCAGTTCGAAGAACGGCTTCTCGGACAGCAGCGGAACGCGAAGTTCGGCATAGGCTTCCGACACGTCGAACGAACCGCTGGTATCGGGCAGCACGTTGCCCGCGTTCAGGCCGGCATTGGTCAGCGCATCGTTATCCTCGAACGAGGATTCCTTGCGGTACTCGAAGCCGACCGCGATGCCGACCGGCCCTGCGGGTAGTTCGAACAGTTCGCCCGAGATGTTGCCCTGCACGACCTGCTGGGTGATGCCGGTCTGGAAGGTGCCCTGCGCGGCGATGTAGTTGACCGCCTGCTGGGACAGCGAGCCTGCACCGAAGATGTTCGCCGGGGCACAGCCGTTGGCACGTGCCTGGGCGTTGATGCAGATTGCCTCGCCGGGGATCCCGTTGCCGTTTTCGTCACCGACTTCGGCGCGCACCGCGAGCGCATCGCGGAAGTTCACGACATTGACCTGGCCCGAGGAGACCTGGTTTTCGCTCACGCGGCCGTAGTTGTAGCTGAGGTCCCAGTTGAAGCGGTTGTCGAACAGGGCGCCTTCAAGACCGACCACGAAGCGGTAGAAGTTGCGCTCGGTCGAGCCGGTGCGGTTGCCGAATTCCGAGAGACGGCGGGCGAACCCGATGTCACGCAGACCGTCGCCGTTGGTGTCGGTCGCAGCCGCGAGGATCGCGGCGGGAACGAACGGGTTGGCGACAATCGTGCTGGTGCCCGGCAGGTAGTTTTCGACATTGTAGCCGCCGCCGCCGGGGAAGATGCCGTTGGCACCGCCCGATTCAAGCGGGAACGGCTCGATGATGCGCGACGAGGTGGTGTTGTTGAAGGTGCCTTCGAAGAAGAAGTTCGTGTCGTCGAAGATCTCGTAGGTGCCGCGCGCGGCGAACAGGTAGCGTTCGACCGGAACCGCGAGGGTGCGGAAGTTCTGGCGGTTGAACCCGTTGGGGCCGGTGCCCGAACCGATCGTGGCCGTGCAGGTCGCCGCGTTCGAGGTGAAGCAGTTCTGCAGATTGCCCTGCGGATCGTAAGTGAAGGTAGCGCTGGGCGTGATGAACCGGCCCTGCGGCACGAAGGACGAGAAGAACGGCTCGGTCGGAACGCCGAATTCGCCGCCGAAGAAAAGCGAGTCGAGATCGTCGACGCGGGTGTTGGCGCGCTGACGCGACAGCAGGCCTTCCTCGTTCGAGTAGCCGAAGTGGACCATGATGTTGCCGCGACCGTCGGCGACGTTGGTGCCGATCGTGACGTTGGCCTGATAGCGCGCATCGTCACCCTGTTCGGTGATGTTGTACTGCGCGTTGGCGTCGATGCCTTCGAAATCGGTCTTGTAAATGAAGTTCACGACCCCCGCGACGGCGTCCGAACCGTAGAGCGACGAGGCGCCGCCGGTCAGGATGTCGACCTGCTGCAGGAACTGGGTCGGGATGACGTTGAGGTCGACCGTCGAGGAGCCGGCAAGGCTCGAGACGACGCGGCGGCCGTTGATGAGAACCAGCGTGCGGTCCGAACCGAGGTCACGCAGATCGATCGTGGCGATGCCGGTACCCGAGGTCAGGAACGCCGCGTTGGTGCGGCTGAGAGCGGGCGTGCCGAAAACCGGGTTTTCGAGCAGCAGCTCCTGGATGTTGATGACGCCCGAGTCTTCGATCAGCTGCTCGTTGACGATCTGCAGCGGCGCGGGCGATTCGACTTCGGCCGAAGCGATGCGCGAACCCGTGACGACGATGGCACGGCCCTCTTCCTCGGCCGCCGCGCTGTCATCGGCGACCTGGTCCTGGGCATATGCCGGCGACGCTGCCAAAGCGATGCCCAGCGCGAGGCTGGCAGCACCGAGCTTCAGTGAGTCTAGCTTTCTCATTCCTGTGTTCCTCTGGTTGATCTCGAAGCGCTTGCTCTGTTCTGTCCCTGCGGTAGGGGGTTTCCGCAGATCTGGCACCTCGAGGGCATGATTGGAAAAGCGACAAAAGTCGCGCCCTCCATGGTGCCTGAATCGCCCAAGGCTGGCCGCATGTGAAGTTCGCGTTGCATTTGCGTGTCCGAATGTTGCGGTGTGTTACATCTATGCCACAGCTTGCAGATTGCGAGCTATCGGGCCAAACCGGGTCACGAACGGCCTTTTCGGCCTGCCATCGGGAGGGACAGACAATGCGCAGCCGCAGCCTTTCCGCGTCAGGCGCGGTGCTCATTCCGGCGCTCGCGGCGCTCGCGGCGCTGCCTGTCGCCGCGCAGGAGGCAGCGCCGGGTGCCGCATCGCCGGTGTTCGCCTGCCGCACCATCGCCGAGGATGCGGCCCGCCTCGCCTGCTACGACCGCGAGGTCGCGGCGCTGCAAGCGGCCGAGGCAAACAACGAGGTGGTGATCGTGGACCAGGAGGTCGTCACCAGGGCGCGGCGGGATCTGTTCGGCTTCTCGCTCCCCAAGATCGACCTGTTCCGCAAGCGCGACAAGGGCAAGGACGCGGAGCCCGAGGAGATCCGCCGGATCGAGGACAGCCTCGCCGCGTTCCGGATCGATGCGACCGGACGTGCGCTCATCACGCTGGCGAACGGCGCACGTTGGCTTCAGACCGACAACGCCCCGGTGCTCGGCGAGCCCAAGGCGGGCGAGAACGTGGTGATCGAAACCGCTGCGCTCGGCAGCTTCAAGGCGAGCATCGGCGGGCGCCGCGCAATCAGGGTCAAGCGCCTGAACTGATCGTCGCCGCGGCTTTCGCCGGGGCCGCTCCGTGCCGCGATCTATCCCGCTTGATTTGGCCTCGCGGCTTCAATAGTCGAAGGCCCAAGCGAGTGGCGATCGGCAACCGATCGATCCATTCCCGGCCGCGAGCGCCGTCACGGAGGAGAGATCATGAGCACTGCATACATAGTCGAAGCCGTCCGCACCGCGGGCGGTCGCCGCGGCGGGCGTCTGGCCGGCGTGCACCCGGTCGATCTGCTGGCGAAGTCGCTCGATGCGATCGTCGAGCGCTCGGGAATCGACCCCAAGGCGATCGACGACGTGGTGACCGGCTGCGTCAGCCAGGCCGGTGAGCAGGCGCTGCAGGTCGGGCGCATGGGCGTGCTGGCGAGCAAGCTGCTCCCCCAGTCGACCCCGGCCGTCACCATCGACCGTCAGTGCGGCTCCTCGCAGCAGGCGATCCAGTTCGCCGCGCAGGCGGTGATGAGCGGCACGCAGGATGTCGTGATCGCGAGCGGGGTCGAGAGCATGACCCGCGTGCCGATGGGCTCCAACGTCACCCTCCACGCGAAGGAAGGCCTCTATCACAAGGCCGACGGCATCGAAGCGAAGTTCCCCGGCATCAACTTCAGCCAGTTCATGGGCGCGGAGATGATCGTCAGGAAGCACGGTTTCACCAAGGACGATCTCGACCGCTTCGCGCTCGCCAGCCACCAGAAGGCGATTGCCGCCACGCAGGGCGGGGCCTTCGCCGGCGAGATCGTGCCGGTCGAGATCGAGACGCCGGATGGCCCGCAGATGCACACCGTCGATGAAGGCATCCGCTTCGATGCGACGCTGGAGGGCATTGCCGGCGTCAAGCTGCTCTCGCCCGACGGCGCGATCACTGCCGCTTCCTCGAGCCAGATCTGCGACGGCTCCTCGGCGGTGCTGGTGGTGTCCGAGGCGGCGCTGAAGGCCCATGGCCTGACCCCGATGGCCCGCATCCACAACCTCACCGTCACCGCGGGCGATCCGGTGATCATGCTCGAAGAGCCGCTGTTCGCCACCGACCGCGCCTTGCAGCGCGCGGGGCTCGGCATCGACGACATCGACCTGTTCGAGGTCAACGAGGCCTTCGCGAGCGTCCCGCTTGCCTGGCTCAAGCACACCGGCGCTGATCCCGAGCGCCTCAACGTCAATGGCGGCGCGATCGCATTGGGCCACCCGCTCGGCGCGTCAGGCACCAAGCTGATGGCGACCCTCGTCCACGCGCTGCGCGCACGCGGCAAGAAGTACGGCCTCCAGACGATGTGCGAAGGCGGCGGTGTCGCCAACGTCACCATCATCGAGGCGCTCTGACAAACCCCTACCTGAGAGGAAGAACCATGGAAGTTTCAGCCAATACCCCCGCGGTCGTCACCGGCGGGGCCTCGGGCCTTGGCGCGGCCACCGCGCGCGCGCTCGCGGCCAAGGGCGCGAAGGTCGCGATCTTCGACATGAACGCCGAGAAGGGCGAAGCGCTCGCCGCGGAAATCGGCGGCGTGTTCTGCCTCGTCAACGTGACCAAGGACGAGGACGTCGACGCCGGCTTCGCCAAGGCGCGCGAGGCCCACGGGCAGGAGCGCATCCTCGTCAACTGCGCCGGGATCGGCAACGCGATCAAGACTGCCAGCCGCAGCAAGGAAGACGGGTCGATCAAGCACTTCCCGATCAGCGCTTTCGACTTCGTGATCCAGGTCAACCTGATCGGCACCTTCCGCTGCATCGCAAAGTCGGCGGCGGGAATGTTGACGCTCGACCCGCTCGACGAATTCGGCGAGCGCGGGGCGATCGTCAACACCGCCTCGGTCGCGGGCGAGGACGGCCAGATCGGCCAGGCGGCCTATTCGGCCTCGAAGGCGGGCGTGATCGGCATGACCCTGCCGATCGCGCGCGACCTGATGAACGAGGGCATCCGCGTCAACACCATCCTGCCGGGCATCTTCGACACCCCGCTGCTCGCCGCAGCACCGCAGAATGTTCGCGATGCGCTCGCCGCCAGCGTGCCGTTCCCCAAGCGCCTCGGCATCCCCACCGAATATGCCAAGCTTGCCATGTGCATGATCGAGACCGGCTATTTCAATGGCGAGGACGTGCGCCTCGACGGCGCGATCAGGATGGCCCCGCGCTAAGCGCCAAGACGTCATTGCGACACAAGGAAGACCCTCGCTTTTGCGGGGGTTTTCTTTTGCGCAAGCCATGGCATCACAGACCGCAAAGGAGAGGGACCCCATGACCCAATACACCCAGATCACTGTCGCCAAGGCCGATGGCATTGCCACCATCACGCTCAACCGCCCCGACAAGATGAACGCCTACACGCGGACCATGGGGCAGGAGATCATCGCGGCGATGGACGATATCGATGCCGATGATGCGGTGCGCGCGGTGATCTTTACAGGCGCGGGAGAACGGGCCTTCTGCGCCGGCGCAGACCTGACGCCGGAAGGCGGCGGGCACGTCTTCTCCGATCCGACCGAGGTCAATGACCTTTCCGACCCGCGTGTGCGCGACGGCGGGGGGCTGCTGACGCTGCGCCTGTTCGAATCGAAGAAGCCCTTGATCAGCGCCTGCAACGGCGTGGCCGTGGGGGTGGGGGCGACGATGCAGCTCGCCATGGACATCCGCCTCGCCAGCAGCACCGCGCGCTACGGCTTCGTCTTCGCGCGGCGCGGGATCGTGCCCGAGGCCGCCTCGAGCTGGTTCCTGCCGCGCATCGTCGGCATCCAGCAGGCCCTGGAGTGGTGCTACACGGGGCGCATCTTCGATGCCGAGGAGGCGAAGGCGGGGGGCCTGGTGCGCTCGATCCACGCGCCCGAGGATCTGCTTTTCGCCGCTCAGTCCCTCGCGCGCGAGATTGCCGAGAACACTTCGGCAATCTCGGTGGCGATGACGCGGGCGATGATGTGGCGGCTGGCCGGCGCCGATCACCCGATGGAAGCCCACAAGATCGACAGCAGGGCGATCTATCGCATGAGCCGCGGGGCCGACGCGAAGGAGGGGATCGCGAGCTTCCTCGAGAAGCGCCGCGCCATGTACCCCGGAAAGGTCAGCGCCGACATGCCCGATTTCTACCCCTGGTGGGACGATCGCCCCTATGAGTGAGGAGGGGGGCGAGCTGGCAGGCTTTCTGCCATACCAGCTGTCGGTCACCTCCAACGCCGTCAGCAGCCTGATCGCCGAACGTTACCGCAAGCGCTTCGGTCTCAAGATCCCCGAGTGGCGGGTGATGGCAGTGCTGGGCGATGCCGAGGCCTCGGGGCGCGCGCTGACCCAGCGCGCTTTGACCGCGGCGACGGTGATGGACAAGGTCGCGGTCAACCGCGCGGTCAAGGTGCTGGAAGAGCGCGGGCTGATCGCGCGCCTGCCCAATCCCGGCGACGGCCGCTCGCACCTGCTGGCGCTGACGGCCGAGGGCCGCGCGATCCATGCCGAGGTGATGCCGCTCGCGCGGGCGACCGAGCGCGAGCTGCTCGAAGGCTTCGGCGGCGGGCAGGAGGCGGACCTGCGCGCGCTGCTGGCGCGGCTCAGGGCGCGGGCGGAGCAGCTCGGCGGGCCCGTGCGCGAAGGGCCGGAGCAGGACTGATCCCGCTCCGGCCGTCCCGGGTTGTTACTTGCCGACGTTCGAATTGACGAGGTTGTCGCTGATCGAACAGGCCGCGGGGCCGAGAATGACCACGAACAGCGTGGGAAGGATGAACACGATCAGCGGCACGGTCATGATCGCGGGCAGGCGCGCGGCCTTTTCCTCGGCGCGCATCATGCGCTCGTTGCGGAATTCGGCCGACAGCACGCGCAGCGCACTCGCGAGCGGGGTGCCGTAGCGTTCGGTCTGGACCATGGTGGTCACCACGCCCTTCACCGCTTCCAGGTTGACGCGGTAGGCGAGGTTGTTGAACGCCAAGCGCCGTTCGTTGAGGAACGAGAGTTCGATCGCGGTCAGCGCGAATTCGTCGCCCAGTTCGGGATAGGCGCGGCCCAATTCCTTGGCGACGCGGTTGAAGGCGGCGTCTACGGTCAGACCCGCCTCGGCGCAGATCACCAGCAGGTCGAGCGCGTCGGGCAGACCTTTCTGGATTTCCTTGGTGCGCTTGCTCGCCTTGTTGCTGAGGTAGAGTTCGGGGCCCTTGTAGGACAGGAACACCGACATCGCGAAGGCGCCGAGCCGGGTGAACGGGCCCCAGTCGGGCCAGAATTCGACCACGTAGATCAACAGGCCCATGATCCCGCCGACCACGATCGGCATGATCGCGCGCATGCCGATGATCAGCACCGCGAGTTCCTTGTTGCGGTAGCCCGCGTGCGCCAGCTTCTGCTGGATGGTCTTGATCTGGCTGTCCTGGAGGACGTTGAACCTGTCGAGGCTGTTCTTGACCTTGTCGGTCGTGTCGGTGCGGCGCACCAGGCTGGTGCGCTTCTTGGTGGCCGAGGTGACGATCCCGGCCTTCAACTGCTCGCGCCGCGCCTCGAGCGCCTTGACGCGCTTGGCCATCGGATCGCGGATCGTCACCGCGGCATAGATCGCCAGCATGGTCGCAAAGGCGGCCATGGCAACCAGCATCGTCCCGACGAGGATGACGTCGAAGCCGAGCAGCGTGGGTCCGGCGGGTTGATCGATCATGGTTCCGGTGCCCCCGCGCTCAGATTTCGAAGTTGACCATCTTGGCCATGATGAACACGCCAAGACCCATCCACACGCCCGCTCCCAGCCCGGCGACGATCAGGCGGTCGTCGGTGAAGAAGGGGTACATGTAGTTCGGGTTGATATACATGATCGCGCCGAACACGAGGAACGGCAGCGAGCCGACGATATAGGCCGAGGCCTTGGATTCCGAGCTCATCGCCTTGATCTTGAGCTTCATCTGCGCGCGCTTGCGCAGCACGTCGGCAAGGTTCGAGAGCGTTTCGGCAAGGTTGCCCCCGGTCTCGCGCTGGATCGCCAGGGTGATGGTGAAGAAGTTGAACTCCGGGATCCCCAGCTTGTCGCCGGTGTCCTGAAGCGCATCCTCCATGGTCTTGCCGACCTTGATGCGGTCGATCACGCTCTTGAATTCGTATCCGACCGGGCCAGGCACTTCGCTTGCCACAATCCCCAGCGTCTCGGTCACGGGAAGACCCGAGCGCAGCCCGCGCACGAGCAGCTCGATGCCGTCGGGGAACTTGTTGATGAACTGGTTGGTGCGGCGGTTGATGAGGAACCCGACCACCAGGTGCGGCAGCCCCGCGCCCACGAACAGCCCGACCCCGAGCGACAGCAGCGGGGCCTGGCTCAGCACGAAGACAAGCACCGCGATCGCGAGCGAAAGGCCGATCGAGATGTAGAGATATTGCGAGACGGTCCAGCTCTTGCCGGTGCGGTTGAGGCGCACCTGCAGCGCTTCCAGGCGCGAACCCGAGCCGGCGACCTTGTAGGTCTTGGGCTTGCGCGCGGCGACGGCGCGCTTGAACTGCGCGTCGACCTTGGCATCGAGGCTTTCGGAATGGCGATAGCGCACCGCCTGCATCCGGCGCTTCTGCGCCTTGGTCACCCCCGACCCGGCGATAACCGCATAGCCCGCGACGAGCACGGCGAAGATCACCAGCGTGATGAGCAGGGTTTGGAAGAAGTCCATGCTGTCGTTTCCTGCCTCGCACCGCCGCAATATGGCGGGTTCCTGTCTTCATGTGCCGCCGGGAGACGGGGCCGGCGCCCTGCGCCGTGCCCCGCATGCCCTGCCTTGCGGCGATCAGTCCGCCTTGGTCAGATCGACCTTCGGCTTCTTGGCGAGCATCGCCTTCAGATCGAAATTGCCGAGCAGCGACTTCTTGTCGCCGCCGGACGCTGCGGGCATGTCGTCCGTGCTCACGCCCATCACGCGCTCGGCGATCTGGCGGATCGCCGCGCTCGCCTTACTCGAGCGGTTGGCATCGACGAACACCTGACCCAGCTTCGCCGCATTCGAGGCCGCCTTGATGTCGTAGGGGATCACGAAGTCGACCTTGCGCTCGATCGAGGCCTCGAAATCGGCCTTGCTGATCTCGGCGAGGCTTGGCTGCACCTTGTTGGCGACGATCATCGGATGGGCATGGCTCGCGTTGGTCTTGAGCCACGAGAGGATGCGGATCGTGTCGCGCGCCGAGGCGAGGGTGAACTCGCAGGTCAGCATCACCAGGTTCACGTCGGCCAGCAGCTGCGGAAAGTTGATCAGCATGTTGCGCGGCAGATCGATGATTGTCATCTCGAACGCCTGACGGAACTCGTCCTCCAGCTGCACGAAGGCGGCGCCGTCGGTCATCAGCGGCTGGTTGATCGGAGCTTCCGCCGACAGGATCGACAGGTTGTCCCCGGCCCGCACCATGGCGCGCTCGATGAACAGCGGGTCGATGCGGCTCGGGTTCTCGATCGCGTCGGTGAGGCCACGGCCGGGCTCGAGATCGAGCGCGAGCGCGCCGGTTCCGAAGTGCACGTCGAGATCGAGCAGCGCGGTCGAAGCCTTGTGCTGTTCGGCGAACAGCCACGCGAGCGAGGTGGCGAGCGTCGATGCGCCCACGCCGCCGCGGGTGCCGACGATCGCGGTCGAGACGTGGCGCTTGGCCCCATCGGCATCACCGGCCTTGGGGCTCATGAACACCGCCAGCGCCTGGTTCAGCGCATCGTGCACGGCCTGCGGCGAGAGCGGCTTCAGCAGGTAATCATGGATCCCGCTCGCGAGCAGATCGCGGTAGAGGCGCACGTCGTTGACCTGGCCGATGGCGATCACCACCGTGCCCGGCTCGCACACTTCGGCGAGCGCGTTGATGTCGTTGAGCGGGTCGCCGCTTTCCGACAGGTCGACCACGAGGATCGCCGGCGAGGCGCTGACCGAAAGCGATTGCACCGCATTGCGCAGGCCGCCCTTGTTGCATTTTTCCGGCTGCCAGCCGAGCTCGATCACCACCGGACGCAGCACGTCGAGCGCGTTGTCGTCGCAGATATAGGCCGAGAAGGGGTCGCGGTTGCCGGGGATGCCGGATTTCCAGGGAGCATTCATGGCTTAGTTACCTCCTCCGCCCGAGGCCGTGGCACCGGTCTGCTGCAGGCCGCCCTTGCCGGTCGGATCCTGTTCACGATAGGTCGAGATCGCCTTGTTCGAGGTCGCGATCACGGTTTCGCCCGAACCCTGCTTGCCTTCGAGCAGGTCCTGCGGATCGGCCACCATCGCGGCGATGTTGCTGTTCACGGCGCAGCCGAAATTGGGGCTGGTGCCGTTGTTGTAGTTCATGTCCGACTTGGCCGACCAGTCGGGGCAGCCGGGAACGCTGGCGCTCGAGCGGGTGATGACCACGCGCGCCTGGCCCGGCTGGATGAAGCCGGGGGTGGCGGGGGCCGTGTCGCTGATCAGCAGCCCGTAGCGCGCCGCAAGGTCGCGCACCGCGGCGGTCACCGCCGGGTTCTGGCTCGGGTTCTCGATCGCGATCCGGTCACCGTAGCGCAGGTTCATCGTCTCGAACCAGCCGTTGAGGCGCTGCTGTTCCGAGATCGGCAGGCCCGAGGCGTTGGTGTTGACATCGAGCACCATGTTGGTTCGTTCGACCACCGGCTGCTTGACGCTGTAGAGCGAGGTGTTCTCGGGCATCCCGCCGCAGCCGGCAAGGCCGAGGCCCAGCACAGCCACGAGAGCAAGCCTGAGCGTGGGGGCGGGCACGCGGGCCGGCCGGTTCAATCGTGCATTCGGCATTGTGGCACCTTTCTCGCGTTAGAGGCTGAAACCGGGGGCGGCGGCAGGAGCATCGGCCTTGGCGGCACGCTCGGGACGACGGGCCTTCTTCTCGGCGCGGCGCGGCTTTTCCTCGCCGGTCGGCACGATCGCGGCCGGATCGACCTCGCTCACCTTGGGGGCCGGCGCATCGGGCTGGGCCGCGCTCGGCCCGGGGCGCACTTCGCCCGAGACGCCCGCGTTCTCACGGTAGCCGATCAGCTGATCGAGTTCCTTGGCCGTATGGAAGCCGTCGGTCGGCAGCTTGATGTCCTTGGCGTCGACCGGCTTCACCAGATAGGGGGTGACGATGATCACCAGCTCGGTCTCGCCCTTGCGGAACTGCCGGCTGCGGAACAGGTTGCCGAGGATCGGCACGTCACCCAGGCCCGGAGCCTTGTCGAGCGCGTTCTGCGAGTTGGCGCTCATCAGGCCGGCGATCATGAAGCTCTGTCCCGAGCCCAGCTCGACCGTGGTCTCGGTGCGGCGGGTGGTCAGCGCGGGCACCTGGAAACCGTTGAGCGTGACCGACCCTTGCGTCGACAGCTCGGAGACTTCCGGGCGCACGCGCATCGAGATGCGGCCGTTCGAAAGCACGGTCGGGGTGTAGGCGAGGCTGACGCCGAACTGGCGGAACTCGACCGACACCTGCCCGAGGCCCTGCGAGATCGGCACCGGGAACTCGCCGCCCGCAAGGAAGGTCGCGGTTTCGCCCGAGAGCGCAGTGAGGTTGGGTTCGGTGATGGTCGAGACGAGGCCCAGACGCTCCGACAGGTCGAGCGCGCCGAGCATGTCCATGCCGAACAGGCGGCCCAGACCCGACAGGGTCGTGAGGTTGTTGCTGTTGATCGCGGTGCCGAGGATTTCCTGCGTCACCGGAGTGCCGTCGCTGTTGAACAGCGGCTGGCCGTTGGCACCGAACACCGGCACGGTGATGGTCGGTGACTCGATCCCGTTGCCGACCGCGAAGGGTCCGCCGTAGCCGAATTCGTCGCCGCCGATGATCTGGCGACCGCCGGTGCCCACGCCGAAGCGGAAGCCGCCGGTGCTGTCGAAGGTCTGGAGGTTGCCGCCGATGCTGCGCAGCAGCGAGCGGTTGACCTCGGCGATCTTGACCTGGAGGTTGACCTGCAGCGGGGTCGCGGTGCGCAGGCGGCTGATGACATTCGCCTCCTTGCCGAGGAAGGCCTGCACCAGCCGTTCGGCTTCGGCGGCATCCTCGGGGGCGCCGACGGTGCCGGTCAGCAGCACGGTGCTGGCGCCCATGGTCGACACGCTGATCTTGGCATCGGGCATCGCCATGGCGAGCATCTGGTCGATGCTGCCGATGTTGGAGCCCACGCGGATGTTGGCCGCGAAGATCACGTCACCGCGCTCGTTGCTGGCATAGACCGTGGTCTCGCCGCCGGCCTTGCCGAACACGTAGAGCTGGCGCTGCGACTTGACCTGGACGTCGGCGATTTCCTCGTTGGCGACGAACACGTCGGCCATCATGCCGGGCACCGTCACCAGCTCGCCCTTGCCGATCGACAGGACGATTTCCTGCGACGGGCGGACGACCTGCTGCGCGGTTGCGGTGGTGGCGGGCATCGCCGCCATCGGCACCGCTGCCATCGCGGCCACCAGCAGCTTGAGCTTGAACTTGCGTGTCATGGGTTGACCCCCCTCGGGATTGATCGACATTGCCCTTCGTCCTCAGAAGACCACGGTCGCACCGGCGCTGGGCAGGGTCTGCCCGGCACGCTTCACGCCGCTGGATTGGCTGGAGATGACCGCGCCGGTGCCGGAGCGGACGCTTTCCTCGGTGGTTTCCTTGCCGCGGGTGACGCGGACGCTCGGACCGCGATAGACCGGGGCCGGGGCGCTGGGATCGCTGGCGGCGCGGCGCGACGGAGCGGGCGCCGAGGGGGCCGGGGCCGCCTGTTGCTGTCCGCCCTTGGGCGGCACGGTGCTGCGCTGGAAGCGCGACACGTCGCCGCCGGTCACGAAGGTCGAGCCCTTGTCGACAGGGCGCGCCATCGCGGCCTTGAGGATGCGCTCTTCCTGCTCGGGCGTGGCGCCCGCAGGGATCTGCACATCGCCCGATGCCACGGCGCGTTCGAGCTCGGATTCGCTGTCAGAGATCGAGCGCAGCGCGAGGCTGAGCGTGCCGATGGTCTGGGCCACGGCGATCTTCTCGGCGATCTTGGGGGTCACTTCGAGCGTGACCGTGCGGAATTCGGTGACCTGGGTCTTGCCGTTCTCGTCGACCGTCTTCTCGACCGTCTGGTCGGTGGCGAGCACGCGCAGATTGCGCAGCACGGTTTCGGCAGCCTTGAGCGGGGCGACGTCGCCCGAACCGTCGACCTGCTGGGTCAGCACCAGGTCGACCCGGTCGCCGGCAAAGACGAAGCCGGCAACCCCGGTGGTGGCCGACACCGGCACCGTAACGGCGCGCATGCCCGGCCCGAGCGCGGCAGCAAGGAAGCCACGATCGCCCGGCGCGACCAGCGCACCCTGGGTGACCGGCTCGCCTGCGGTGATCGGGAAGCGGACCACGGTGCCCAGCAGCTTGTTCATGTCGGCCTCGCCGTCGATGAAGTAGGCGTCCTGCACCAGTTCCTTGGGCCAGGGCTGGAAGCCCAGCGCATCGGCGGTGATGATGGTGCCCGCGGTCAGCGCCCGCTTGGCGACCAGCACGCGCGGGCCGGAGGGCACGGCAGCAGCCTCTGCATCGGGAGCGGCGCCTCCGGCGAACATGCTGCGCGCGGCGAAAGCCGTCCCGATCGCGATGATCAGCGCACCGAGCAGCAGAACCAGTTTCTTCCTATCCATGGCTCAAATAGCCCCCTCGTAAAGGCCCGTGGGTTGGTTAGCGGGCAGGTATGGTTGCAGTGCGTAAGGCTTCACTGGTTAAAATCGGGTTATGCGGAGTGCGTGGCGAAGGAGAGGCCCGGCAAATAGTTGGCCCACAGCACCCACAGTCCGCCGAAAGCGATGGCGATTCCGTAGGGAATCTTGATCTTGTCGCGCTCGCCGCGGATGATGTGCCAGCTCGCCAGCACGATCGTCAGCGCGCCGCCGGCGAGCGACATGATCAAGAGCAGCTGCATGAAAACGAAGGGCGGAACCCACAGCGCCAGCGCGGTGAGCAGCTTCACATCGCCGCCGCCCATCACCTTCATCGCGAACAGCCCGGCGAGGATGAAGAACGCCGCCGTCGCCACGCCCAGCTGGATCGCAACGCCCGGCCACAGCTCGAGCCCGCTCGCCCACCAGAACGCCGGCGCCGTCAGCGCGATCGCGGCGTTCAGCCAATTGTCGATCTGCCGGCGGCGCATGTCGGTGAAGGCGGCGATGACCAGCGCAATTGCCAAGCCGACAAGCAGACCGTAGGAAATGGTATTCATCTTGCGTCGTCCCCGGAGCATGGCCGTGCGCCGTGCGCAGACCGTCCTTCAATGGGACACTTGCTACAGGTTATGACTTACCAAATAGTAACCACACTTTCCGGTTCGGCAGCCCCGCGCGCAGGAAGCGCGCCATGAGCGCGGCGGTGCGCGAAGCGGCGATCGACCGCCGGGCGATTCCCGCCGCCGCCATCGAGAGCAGCTGGGCCGCTGCCGACGGTCACCGCGTGCGCCGCATCGACTGGCCCGGCACCGCCGTGCCCCCGCGCGGATCGATCCTGTTTCTCCCCGGGCGCGGGGATTTCTACGAGAAATATCTCGAGACACTCAAGGAATGGCACCGCGCCGGGTGGCGGGTGACCGCCTCGGACTGGCGCGGGCAGGCCGGATCGGGGCGGCTCGGCAAGGACGATGTCACCGGGCACATCGAGGATTTCGGCATCTGGATCGACGACCTGGCGCTGCTGTGGGAGCGCTGGACCGCCGAGACGCCCGGGCCGCACGTGCTCGCCGCGCATTCGATGGGCGGGCATATCGTGCTGCGGGCGCTGGCGGCAAAGCGCGTCGCCCCCGACGCCGTGGTGCTGAGCGCGCCGATGACCGGGGTCAACGGCCCGCCGCTGCCGCTCGCCATGCTCCACCGCGTCGCGCAGGCGATGTGCGCGGTGGGCGATCCGATGCGGCAGGCGTGGAAGTGGAGCGAGAAGCCGGGCGAGGCGCCCTCGAAGCGCGTCAACCTGCTCACCCACGATCCCGATCGCTACGCCGACGAGATGTGGTGGCGCGAGGCGCGGCCCGAACTGGTGATGGGCCCGGCCAGCTGGCGCTGGGTCGAGCGTGCCTATGCCTCGTGGATCATGCTCGAAGCCCCCGGCGCGCTCGAGGGCATCGCCGTGCCGGTGCTGATCGTATCGACCGCGATCGACAAGCTCGTCAGCCACCCCGCCAATGTCCGCGCCGCCGCGCGCCTGCCCAAGGGCGAGCTGCTCGCGCTGGGCGAGGAAGCGCATCACGAGGTGCTGCGCGAGACCGACGCGGTGCGCGCCGGGATCATGGCCCGGATCGCCGATTTTCTCGACCGGACGGCGCCGCAACAATGATTCACGACATCGCCGTGATCGGCGCCGGGATGGCGGGCGCGAGCCTTGCTGCCGAACTTGCGCCCCATGCGCGCGTGCTGCTGCTCGAGGCCGAGGACACGGCGGGCTACCACGCCACCGGGCGCTCGGCGGCGTTCTGGGAGGAATGCTACGGCGGCCCCGGCGTGGTGCCGCTGACCCGCGCCTCGGGCGCCTATCTCGCCGAGCACGGCTTTCTGACGCCGCGCGGCGCGCTTTATATCGGGCGGGCCGAGGATGCGGCGGCAATGGCGGATTTCCGCGCGAGCTATCAGGGGACGGGGGTGCGGATCGAGCGCCTCGCGCCTGCGGCGCTCGGCGATATCGTGCCGCAGATCCGCCCCGAATGGAGCGAGGCGCTCTATCAGCCAGCCTGCGCCGATATCGACGTGGCGGGGCTCCACCAGCACTATCTCGCCGAGGCGCGGCGGCAGGGGGTCACGATCGCGGTCCGCGCGCGAGTGACGGGTCTTGCCCGGGCCGATGGCGTCTGGACGATCACGGACGAGCGCGGCGAGACGTGGCGGGCGGCAACCATCGTCAACGCCGCCGGGGCCTGGGCGGACGAGATCGCGCGCCTCGCAGGCGTCCGGCCTGTCGGCATCGCGCCCTTCCGCCGCACCGTCGCCGTGCTGCGCGTCGATCCGCAAGCGCCGGCCGACCTGCCGCTGGTGCTCGACATCAATGGCGGCTTCTATTTCAAGCCCGATGCAGGCCGCCTCTGGCTGAGCCCACATGACGAGATCCCCTCCGAGCCCTGCGATGCGGCGCCCGAGGAGCTCGATGTCGCCATTGCCATCGACCGCTTCCAGCAGGTCACCGACTGGCGGATCGCGGCGGTCGAACGGCGCTGGGCGGGTCTCAGGAGCTTCGCGCCCGACCGCATGCCGGTCTACGGCTACGCGCCCGAGGCCCAGGGCTTCTTCTGGTTCGCAGGGCAGGGCGGCTTCGGCATCCAGACCGCGCCGGCCGCGGCGCGATTGGGCGCGCAGCTGCTTCTGGATATGGCCGCCGATGCCATGACAGCCGGGATCGACGCGGCCGCCTACGGCCCGGCCCGGTTCGCCGCCGCGCTACAATCGGCCTAGGCAAGCCTGCACCCTTCTGGCATTTCCCTAACCTGGATTAAACATGCGGGAGGGAAGACCGATGGCTCACAAGTTCGAGATCTACAAGGACAACGCCGGCGAGTTCCGGGTGCGATTCAAGTACAATTCGGAAGTGATGTTCTCGACCCAGGGCTATTCGAGCAAGGCGAGCGCGCAGAACGCGATCGATTCGATCAAGAAGAACGGCCCCGACGCCGAGGTCGAAGACAACAGCTGATTTGCTTAAGCCCTTCCCCGTGGGGGAAGGGTTGGGATGGGGGTTCTATGCCCGAAAGGACAGAGCCCCCACCCCCGGCCCCTCCCCACGGGGAGGGGAGAAGCGGCCTAGTGCCCGAACGCCGACCCCGGCTCCGCCTGCCGCATCGCTTCCTCGCTCGCGAGCGCATCGGCGCGTTCGTTCTCGGGGTGGCCGGCATGGCCCTTGACCCATTGCCATGAGACCTTGTGCGGGCGCGCCGCCGCGATCAGCTCGCGCCACAGGTCCTCGTTGGCGACCGGTTTCTTCGCCGCATTGACCCAGCCGCGCTTCTGCCAGCCGAAGATCCACTGGGTCATCCCGTCGATGACATAGCGGCTGTCGGTGTGGACAGTGACCGCGCAGGGCTCCTTCAAGGCGGTGAGGCCGCGCAGCACCGCGGTCATCTCCATGCGGTTGTTGGTGGTCTGCGGCTCGCCGCCGACCAGTTCCTTCTCGTGGCCGCCGCTGCGCAGGATCGCGGCCCAGCCGCCGGGGCCGGGGTTGCCCTTGCACGCCCCGTCGGTGAAGATGTCGACCTGTCTCATCGCGGCCGCTTTGGCGGGGCAAGCCTCACCCTGCAAGCAGGCCTGCGCCGCTTTCGTGGTAAAACCGCCAGCGTGCGGCAAATTGCATCGGGTCCTTGCGGGTGACGAGGGCATCGTCTGGCGTATCGAGCCAGTCCTCGGCGCGGGAGGCGACGAACCTGAGGCACGCGCCCTTGGCGACCTCGGCGAACAGCGCGCGCTCGTCGGGCGTGAGGCGGCGCACCGACTGATAGCCCTCGATCAGCGCCGCCCCGCAATCGGCGCGGTAGGCGTTCGCCGCATCGAAGCACCATGCGGCGTGGGTCACCGCCAGATCGAGCACCATCGGCCCGGTGCAGGCGAAGTAGAAATCGATGAGGCCCGTCACCCGGTCGCCCAGCATCAGCACGTTGTCGGGGAACAGGTCGGTGTGCGTCTGCGATTGCGGCAGGTCGGCAAGATCGAGCGCCGCCGCCTCGCGCGCGGCATCGATCATCGCGGGCAGGGCAGGGTCGATCGTCGCCAGCGCCGCGGCCCCGCAAGCCTCGAGTATCGCCGCGCTCGCGGGGAAATCCATCGCATTGGCGCGGGTGTGGGGGAAATCCTGCGCGGCAAGGTGGAGGTTCGCCAGCACCGCCCCGATCGCGCGCGCCTGCGCGGGCGTCGGGCGGGTGGGCGAGACCCCGGGCAGGAACTCGATCAGCGCCGCCGCCTTGCCTTCGACCATCCGCCACGAAGCGCCGCTCCGGTCGTGCATGGTGCGCGGCACCGGGCACCCCTTGCCCGCAAGATGATCGAGCAGCCCGAGAAAATAGGGCAGATCGGCATATTCGATCCGCCGCTCGTAAAGCGTGAGGATGAAGCGCGTGCCGGAATCGCCCGCTCCCGTGGTCTCGACCAGCCAGTTGGAATTGGAAACCCCCTCGGCGATCCCCTTGGCCGAGACCAGCTCGCCCACGTCATATTCGCCGATCAGCCGCGCGAGGTCCTCCGCGCCGAGGTGGGTGTAGACCGCCATGCGCCTCTCCGGGGCAGGCCTATTCGGTCAGCTGGCGCGGCAGCTTGAAGACCATCTTCTCGACCGTGGCGGTGATTTCCTTCTCGTGGATCGTCCGGTGCCGGCCGAGCGCGGCGACCACTTCGCGCACGAGGATCTCGGGCGCCGAGGCCCCCGCGGTCAGCCCCAGCGTCTCGACGCCCTCGAGCCATGCGAAATCGATCTCGCCGGCACGCTGGATCAGCTTGGCGGGGGTGCCGAGCCGCTCCGACACCTCGACCAGCCGCAGCGAGTTCGAGGAATTGGGCGCGCCGATCACCAGCACCAGGTCGCAGTCATGCGCCAGCTCCTTGACCGCCGCCTGACGGTTCGAGGTGGCATAGCAGATGTCCTCGGCGCGCGGCCCCTGGATGTTGGGATAGCGCCATTCCAGCGCCTGAATGACCTCGCGCGTGTCATCGACCGACAGCGTGGTCTGGGTGAGGTAGGACAGCTCCTCGTCGGCATCGAAGGGCAGCTTGTCGACATCCTCGATCGTCTCGACCAGCGTCATCTGACCCGGCTCGACCTGCCCCATCGTGCCGATCACTTCGGGATGGCCTTCGTGGCCGATGAAGATGATGTGGCGGCCCTTCTCGATCTGGCGCTCGGCCTGGCGGTGGATCTTGCTCACCAGCGGGCAGGTGGCATCGACATAGAGCAGCTGGCGGCGCCTCGCCTCGGCCGGGATCGCCTTGGGCACCCCGTGGGCGCTGAACACCACCGGCGCATCGTCGGGCACTTCGTCCAGTTCCTTGACGAAGATCGCGCCCTTGGCCTTCAATTGCTCCACGACGTATTTGTTGTGGACGATCTCGTGCCGCACATAAACCGGCGCGCCGTAGCGTTCGAGCGCCTTCTCGACGATCTCGATCGCGCGGTCGACCCCTGCACAGAACCCGCGCGGGGCGGCGATCAGGAGGTTGAGGGGAGGCAGCTCCGATGCAGGAGCCTCGGCTGCGGGAAAGGGCGCGTTCATGTCGCCCCCTCTAGCGCTTTCCACCCGTCCTCGCTAGGGCGCTCGGGATCGTTTAATTCGAGGACGGCTTTGATGAAGCTTCGCGTGCGTGCCCTTCTTGCCCTGACCGCCGTGGCGGCGCTGCCCGCCTGCTCGAACGAGGGCGAGCTGGTGATCGATCAGGGCGTCGGCATCGCCAGCGTGCTGACGCTGTGTCCGTCGGTCGGGATCCCCGACTACACCGGCGATGTCACCACCTTCCGCGATCCGGCCGACACCACCGTCGCCAGCCTCGATGTCAGCGCGTCGATGACCAATCTGCGCGCCACCTGCAACGACACCGCGGACAAGATCTATTCCGAGGCGACCTTCACCGTGAACGCTCGCCGCAGCGACACGCGCGGCGCGCGCACGGTCGAGCTGCCCTATTTCGTCACCGTGGTGCGCGGCGGCACGGCGGTGGTTTCCAAGCGCATCGGCACCGTCACGCTCGCCTTTGCCGACGGGCAGGAGCGCGCGGCCGCAACCGGCAAGGCAGGTGGCTATGTCAACCGCGCCGATGCCGCGCTGCCCGAGGACATCCGCCAGAAGATCACCAAGCGACGACGCGCGGGCGACGAAGAGGCGGCGCTCGACCCGCTCGCCGATCCCGAGGTCAAGGCCGCGATCGCGCGCACCCGCTTCGAGATGCTGGTCGGCTTCCAGCTGACCGAGGCGCAGCTGAAGTATAACGTGACGCGCTGAATTTTTGCGAAGGCGCCTCCGCGCCTTCGTCCTCGGTGCTGTTCCTTCGCTGCGCTCCGGGCACCTGCGGCTCGCGCGCGTGCGCTCGCGACGCCTTCAGCGTCGTAACATCGCCACACGCTGCGTTTCGTTTGTGTCCCTTCCTCCCCCGTCCCGGGCTTGACCCGGGACCCCGCTTCCTATCTTGCACGCGCGAACCTCCGCGCCATCGCCACGAGAACACGATGACCGAACCGAAAACCCTCTACGCCGCCCACGCGGCGCTGATCGAACAAGTGCTGACCGATCTGGTCGCCGAGGGCGTGCTGCCCACCGGCAGCTCCTTCGCCAATGTCACGCTCGAGCCGCCGCGCGACACCTCGCATGGCGACCTTGCGACCAATGCCGCGATGGTGCTGGCCAAGCCCGCCAGGTTGAACCCGCGCGCGCTCGCCGAGGCGATCACCGCCAAGCTTGCCGCGCATCCCGGCATCACCAGCGCCGAGATCGCCGGCCCCGGCTTCATCAACCTGCGCCTCGCCCCGGCCGCATGGCTCGACGAACTCGCCGCCATCGCCGCCCTGGGCGCCGACTACGGCCGCTCGCAGATGGGCGGCGGCCGGGTCGTCAACATCGAATATGTCTCGGCCAACCCCACCGGGCCGATGCACATGGGCCACTGCCGCGGTGCGGTGGTGGGCGATGCGCTTGCCGGGCTGCTCGAATTCGCCGGGCACCGCGTCACCAGGGAATATTACGTCAACGACGCGGGCGCGCAGGTCGATGTGCTCGCCCGCTCGGTGCACCTGCGGTATCGCGAAGCGCTGGGGGAAGCGATCACCATTCCCGGAGGCCTCTATCCCGGCGAGTACCTGAAGCCGGTGGGCGAAGCGCTCGCCGCCGAGTTCGGCGACCAGTATGCCGCCGCGCCCGAGGCCGAGTGGCTCATCCTGTTCCGCACCCGCGCGGTCGCGGCGATGATGGACATGATCCGCGAGGATCTGGCGACGCTCGGCATCAGGCACGACCTGTTCTCCTCCGAGGCCGAGTTGCAGGCCTCGGGCAAGGTCGACGCGGCCGAGCAATGGCTGCGCGACCACGACCTCGTCTATGACGGCGTCCTCGAGGCCCCCAAGGGCAAGGCCCCGCCGGAAGACTGGGAGCCGGTCTCGCTGCCGCTGTTCCGTTCGACGAAGTTCGGGGACGATCAGGACCGGCCGATCAAGAAGTCCTCCGGCGCGTGGACCTATTTCGGCGCGGACCTCGCCTACCACTTCCAGAAGGCGCAGACCGCCGATGCGCTGGTCGACATCTGGGGTGCGGACCACGCGGGCACCGTCAAGCGGATCAAGGCCGCGGTCGCCGCGCTGACCAGCGCGGACGGCGCATCGCCTAAGCCCTTCGAGGTCAAGCTCGTCCAGATGGTCCAGCTGATGAAGGGCGGCCAGCCGTTCAAGATGGGCAAGCGCACCGGCAATTTCGTCACGCTCGCCAGTGTCGCCGAAATGGTCGGCAAGGACGTGGTGCGCTTCACTATGCTGACGCGCAAGCCCGACGCGCAGATGGATTTCGACTTCGACAAGGTTGTCGAAGCCTCGAAGGACAATCCGGTATTCTACGTCCAATACGCCCACGCGCGCATCCGCTCGACGCTGAGGAAGGCGGCGGACATGGGGATCACCCCGTCGGATGCCGCGCTGGACAAGCTCGGCAGCGAGGAACTCGCACTGGTCGCGCGCGCGGCACAATTCCCGCGCGAGATCGAGGCGGCCGCGCGGGCGAGAGAACCGCACCGCATCGCTTTCTATCTTTACGACCTTGCCGCCGACCTCCATTCCTACTGGAACCTCGGTAATGACCGCCCCGAAAAGCGCTTCATCGTGGAACAGGACGCGCAGCTCACCGCGGCAAGGCTTTTCCTCGCCGGGGCAATCGGGCAAGTGATCCGCAATGGTCTCGGCGTGCTCGGCGTCGAGGCGGTCGAGAGCATGTAGGTCTGCCTTAGGGGGGCACTGGATCCGTGATGGTCGATGCGGAATACGAAGAGCTGAACGAGGGCGAAGACGCGCTCGCCGACAAGCTCGGACTCGGCGAGCCCGACAGCCTGCCGTGGCTCGAATCCGACGAGGAGGACGAGGACGCAGGCGGGCTCGACACCGCCCAGATCATGCTGTTCGCCGCAGGGCTCGTCGCGCTGCTCGGCGTGGTGGTGGCGGGGGTGTGGTATGTCACCAACCGCGTGGGCAGCAGCGAGGTGGTCGCCGATGGCAGCGTGATCGCCGCGCCCGAGGGGCCGATCAAGACGCGGCCCGACGATCCGGGGGGCAAGACCTTCGACGGCACCGGCAATGTCGCGCCCGTGGTGGGCGAGGGCGGATCGCGCCCGGGCGTGGTCGCCGAGACCCCGCTGCCGCCGCTCCCGGGCGGAACGCCGGGC
>OFDN01000319.1_pt1 | contig 41782 bp, 32 predicted proteins | sample 1520971 | NCBI WGS metagenome assembly OFDN01 (sample SAMEA94257418, study PRJEB24077) | hot springs metagenome | biome: Aquatic biome; feature: Geographical feature; material: Water | place: India | collected 2012-06-12 | depth 5 m | reverse complement strand
CTCGCTCCGCTCGAAACAGGACTCGACAGAGTCTCGCCCCACCAGGCAGCCACGATGAAAATATGCGCCCAATCGAACCGCGGTGCATTTCAGGTTCAGCCAAGCCGCGAAAGCGTTCCCGCCGAGACCAACACACGGTTGAGGGCGTCCGCGCTTCGCCCCCCGGCTGACCGGGTTCAGCGGGCTGCGGCTTCGAACGGGAGTTCGACCACCACCCGCACGCCGGCGTTGGCGCCGGGTTCCAGCACGAGGGTGGCCCCGTCGCCGTAGAGCTGGCGCAGGCGCGCCCGACAGTTGTTCAGCCCGATGCCGGTGCCGCCGCTCCGGCTCTGGCCCAGGCCCACGCCGTTGTCCTCGACTTCCAGCCGGAGCCGGCCGGCGGCCGGGCGGTGGGCGCGCAGGGTGATCTGGCCCGGGCGGATCATGCTCGCGAGGCCGTGCTTGATGGCGTTCTCCACGAGCGGCTGGAGGATGAGGTTGGGCACGAGCGCTTCGCCGGTGGCTTCGGCGATTTCCCGCACCACGCTGAGCCGGCCGGCGAAACGGATCTGTTCCAGCTCCAGGTAACGGTCGAGGAAGGCGAGTTCGTCGCGCAGCGGCACCCGCTGGGCCTGCGACCGGTCGAGGGCGTGGCGGAGCAGTTCGCTGAGCCGGACCAGCATGCGGTCGGCCGCGTCCACATCGCGATACATGAGCGCGCTCACGCCGTGCAGGGCGTTGAAGAGGAAGTGCGGGTTGAGCTGCATCTGGAGCGCCTGGAGCCGCGATTCGGCGAGGCGTTTCTCGAGTTCGAGGCCGCGCCGTTCCCGTTCGCGGAGCCGCTGGTAGAAGCCGAAGGCATGGGCGACGACGACGATGACCCAGTAAACCAGCACATTGAACACCAGCGTGGCGACCAGCGCGTGCCGCAGCGTTTCCGCGAAGGGCCGTTGCTCCAGCACCACCGCGAGTCCCGCCCGCAGGAGCATCCACAGCAGCGAGAACACCAGGCTGGCAACCAGATGCAGGGCGACCAGCCAGCGCGTGGGCGCATCGCCGAGCGGGAATCGCCGCGCCAGCCGGACCGCCGGCAGCGAAAGCCCGGCGAACACCAGCCAATCCGCCAGCGAGCGGGTGACCGCGAAGCCCCACGACACGGGCGAGCCCAGCTTCGTCTGGGTCAGGTAAAGCTGTCCCGCAAAGGCCAGTCCCACGAGCGTCCAGAAGCCCGCGAAGGCGACGGGACGCCACCAGCGCGACGGACGGGAGGGGGCGGTCACGGCGGCAGTGTGGGAACGGCCCCGCCGGTGGCAATGCCGGACCGGTCAGGGAATCACCACCTGCGGCCGCAGGCGGCCGACCAACTCGCCCGGAACGCGGCGGTCGGGCGAATCGGCGGCGGGACGTTCGCCGGCCACATGACCGTCGGCGAACCACGCCATCGCCGTGCCGCGATGCCGGAAGTGGACGGTTGCGCCCAGCGTGTTGGTATCGAAGTAATAGAACTCCTCGAGCAACGGGTTCTCCGCGGAGGCCGGCGCCTGGAAGTCGTTCACCTGCCCACCGTCGGCGAAGACCGCCAGTTCGGCCGGCCGTTGCCACGCGTGGGCCGGCAGCGGCGCCTGCCCGCGGGGTCCAAGCAGCATATTGTAGGCGTATCCGTGCGCGGCCCCCTCGGCCTTGGCCTTGAAGCGCGCGGAACACCGGTTCAGCGCCGGGCACGTCTCCACGCCCCGTCCGCGCAGATACGGCCAGAGGGCGCCCTGACCCGCCTCGAACGCGCGCCGTCCTTCCGCACCGTCGCCGAGCCAGCCGAACCAGTAGCGCCAGCCGCCATTGGTGCGCACCGTGCGTTCGCTGAACGCCCGGGCGTGATCGTCCCAGTAAAGCTGGGTCGCGAGGCCGAGTTGGCGGAGATTCGAGGTGCAGCGCGCCGAATGAGCGGCCTCGCGGGCCCTCGCCAACGCTGGCAACAGCAGGCCCGCGAGCAATGCGATGACCGCGAGGACCACCAGCAACTCCACCAGCGTGAAGCCGCACGCTCTCATCCGCGCTCCGGTCGCCCGATCGCCGCCGGCAGGCTGGCAGCCTCCGCCACGTTGAACCGCCGGAGCAGGCACACGGCTCGCGGATTGATGGCTCGGGGCGTTCATTCCCTGTCGGCCCGGACCCGGTAGAACTGTTCGCGGAACACGGCGTCGCGCTGGTCGAAGAGCGAGAGCAGCTCGCCAGTGCCGGACTCGAAGGCCACGTCGGACCAGTTCCGCAGGTCGCCGCTGGCTTCGAGCGTGTAGCGCCAGCCTTTCAGTGTGGCGCACCGCACCTCGCCTTCGCCGATCAGCGTGACGCGTCCAATGGGCGCGGGGGGCAGCTCCAGCCGGATGTCGTCCACCCAGCCGTGGGCCAGCAGTGAGTCGCTCAGCGAAGTCGCCTCGTTCCAGACCATCACCGCGAAGGCATCGAGCGCGAAGCTGCCAAACGTGGCCGGCAGCTTCAGGGGATCGAGCGGCCATACCTGGTCGTCCAGCAGGAGGGACGGGGTCACCGTGCGGTTCACCGCCCGGTATTCGAGGCGAACCCGATAGGTCGAGCCGGCCATCGGGGCGACCGGAAACGTAAAGGCCGCCGCGACCTTGCCGGCGGAATCCCACGTGATGGGCGAAACCGTCGGGTCCACGATTCCGAATCCGGGAATTTCGCCGGCCGGAAACCACGTGAACTCCAGCGTGTCCTTCGCCCGGCCGGCGCCGCGCTGATAGTTGGCGCTCAGGGCGCCCGAAAGATTCAGGAACCCCAGCGACAACGGCATCGCGCCCGGCCGGGATTCGCGGACCCCGCCGGCGACGTCCGTGAGGTGAAGCGTGAGGTCCACCAGGAAATCGTCCGCAGTCGTCAGCGTGCGGCCTAACGGCAGCGCGAAAAAGCTGTGCGGATTCGCCGTGTCCCACGTCACCTCGACGCGACCGTGCTCCGCATCCCAGCGAAAAAGGTTGGTGTTACCCGTCGCCTGCCAGCCGCGGGCGAAGGGGTCCGCGGCGAAATCCTCCAGCCAGGTTTCGGCCAGGACGGTCAAGCCCGCCCCGGCCAACGCGGCCAAGCCCAGCGGACGCACGACAGCGCGGAGACGGCGGTTGAGTGACAGCGGCTTCATCGGGATTCCGTGGCTTGGAGTTTGACCGGGCCGGCCGGTTTCCGCCAAGGGCAATGGCGGCAACCCGACCCGCAACAGAATCCGCGCCGCCGATGATAGGCCGCGGTGAACACGACGAAGCCCGTTTCCGGATCGAAGTAAAACTCGCCGGGGCCGGGCCGGGGCGGCTGCCGCCGACGCAGGGCCGCTTCGACACACGGCCGGCAAATGCAGGCGAGATTGCGCGCTTCGGCCGGGACCTGAGCGAGCAGTTCCTCCGGAAACGGCAGTCCTTCGCACCAGCACGGTCCTTTGTAGGCCGCCACGGTGCAGCGCTGGCAGGCGTTCGCTCCGCCGCACAGTGGACAGCAGTCCGGCTTCAGCGAGGCCGATTCTGCAGCGGGTTTGAGGGGGCAGGTCATTGCCGGGCGCCTTGGTTCACGGCCGATTCCACCGCCGCAGCCCCAGCAGGCCCAGGCCCGCCGCAAGCAACGCCCACGTCGCCGGCTCGGGCACGGCGGCCACCGCGCTGAAGCCGTCGATCTCCGCCCGCCCGGAGAGGACCTCGATGCGGACATAGTTGATCTCCGCCAGGGACACGGCGCCGCCCGAGCCGTTGCGCGCCCACGCGAGGTCGTAGCCCATGCCCCCGCCGCTGCCGGCGTAGAGGGCACGGATTTCTGCGAGCGATTTGCCGGCGAAGGTCAGCTCGGTGAACGCCGGATTCACGGGCACGCCGAAGTTGCCCTGGCCGTCGGTCGGGAACAGGCCGTCCACCGGTCGGGCGAAGGCCGGGTCCAGCGGGTAGAACGTCACCCCGTCCGTGCTCACCGAGACGCGCGAGGTTCCTTCCTGGGCGCCGAACAACGAGCCGTCCGTGGCGGGCGTCCCGATGTAGCTGAAGTCCTCCGCGAAGGCGTTGGTGACGATGAACCCGCTGCCGCCGAAGACCTGAAAATCGACGCCGAAAGGATGAAGCGGCGAATCGAAGATGGGTTGGGCGAATTTCACCGTGACCGAACCGCCGGCGCCCACGGAAAGGAGTTGTTCCCGGAGATACGGCGGCGCGAACGGATCCACTGGTCCGCCAAACAGGCCGGGGGTGATCCGGCTGGGCTCACCGAGAGCGGCGTCAGTCAGGCTGTAGGGCAGCCCGGTGCCGAACTCGGTGGCGATGCCGGTGCCGGGCGTGTAGCTGACGACTTCGGAGGCGTATTGTGCCCGCAGGGGCAGCGTGAGGTGGAGGGCAACGGCGCCCAGCAGCAGCGGGCGGAGCGGATATCGGTTCATGACGGGTCGGCGATCCTGTGGCCGCGCGGGTTCCAGACGCGCGGCGTTGATTGTCCAGGAGACCAGTTGGGGAAAGTTGGCGGCCGCGGCGGGCGGCCCTTGGCGGGGCAGCCCAAAAACGCAAAACGCCTTCTTCCCCGCGAAACCGAGAATGAAGGCGTGTGTCATCCACATGTCCGGAGCGCAGACCGGCGCTTCGGCTGGCCTCATCCTTCGCTTGGCGGCGAAGCAGAAGCCGGCCCCGGCCCACCGGCCGAATCCGACTTCCTGACGAGCACTGCCGGCGCGATGTCCGGACTCCGGGCCTCAACCTCGTTCCCGCCTTCCCAGTCTTGCGACCAGTGGCTGTCTTAACCGACCAGGGAATCTGTAACCCGATACCGTGGCGCAACCGTCCCCGATTCTCACGGGGTTCCCGCACCTCCGACAGTGTTTGAAACGGTGCCGGCCTCTCGCGAAGCCGGCGCTTCAAGGAACTGGCTGCATATGGGGGTGTCGGCGGCCGGATTTCAAACCCTGATTTCCAAAATCTCCGGCCGGGCCAAATCAGACGCGAATTCCTTCAGAACAGTGCCTGATCCGACGGAAGGCGGCATGCCAATGCCCGGCGGAGTTCCGCCTCCAATCGCCAGCGCAGAATGATGCGGGTGAAAAATCCCGCGGCCCGCAACTTGGGTTCGTAACGGGCGCAGATTTCCTGCCGGAGCGCGATGCCTTCCGGGGTTTCCCGGACCGCCCGCCGCAACCGGCCGGTGCCACCGACGGCGATGCGCGTTGGCTTCATTTGCTTCAAACAGCTTCACCAATCGGGTGAAACTACGCAATCACGGCGGTCAACGACCGGTTCGTCGCGGGCATCCTTTCACCGCGGCGGCGCCCTGGCCGGGACTTGGCCTGCGGCCCGGAGAGTCGGCTTTCCCGCCGCCTCAATTTACCAGTCTCCAGCTCCGGCGGCTCGAAAGCCGCCGCTCCGGGCCGCAGTTGCGGATGGCCGCAACGGAACCGCCACGATGGGAAAGTGGGCCTGCCGTTCGACCGTAGCTGACATTCGGTTTGACTGGCCGGAGCGTTCACGCTGTCGTTTTCGCCGATGAAGCTTTCCCACGGGTCCCTCCAACTCATGGCGCTGGTTGTCTCGGCCGGCGTTTCGGTCCACGCCGCGGACTGGGACACGCAATCGATCGGTGTGAGTTACCTGAAGACGGGGTCACCAACCGAATCCTTGGGGACTCACACAGTGTCGGCGCTGACTGAAGTGACCGTCACATACGACCTTGGAGGCGGCAACTTTCTGGACGTAATGACGATTGACCTGCGTCCGACCCAGCTTGTCTTCACATTTCTGACCAATCTCAATTTCACGGGCGAGTTGTTCAACGGTTACCGGATTTTCGACGCGGGGTCGGCCCCAAATCTGGTTGGGGCGGTGCTCAATGGGGGGGCGACAACTTTGGTCGGCATGACTGGTTCGCGGGTGACGTTTGGTCCTGACCAGGTTCTGGTGAACTTCTCGGGCTTGGGATCGGCGACCGGCGATGAAGTCGTGACCGTTGACCTCCAGTTCGAGCCCGTCCCCGAAGCCTCCACCTATGCAGCCGGTCTGGCCGTGCTGCCGGCACTGGGGCTCTGGTGGCGGCGCCGTTCGGTTCGGGGCTGATCCTTCGGCCCGCACGGGCGGCTTGCCTTGGCGGGCGTTCCTCCCGGACACTCCGGTCCTCTTGTCACTCGACGCAAAGAAGGATTGGCTCGGTTTCGTGCAGCAGGCCTGGCAGGCCGGCGAACTCATCCGTATCACGCTGGCCGGCCCCCGCACCGCCGACAAATCCCTGCGGCAGGTCACCATCCGCCCGGTCACCATCAAGGAACGGACCCTGCTCTCGTTCGTCTATCGGCACGACACAAAGGACGTGACCAAGAACCTCGAACCGGCCGACGGTTTCACCTTGGTCGAGGACCTCATCGGACGCCTCTTCGCCCACGGTTACCTGCAAACGCCCCGAGGGGTCGCCCACCTGGACTATCCCAGCCACCGGCCGGCGCGGATCCGCTACGAGAAACCGCCCGAGAACACCGCTCCTGTCCAGGAGGCCGGGGCACACGACCGCACCAAGCAGCGGCACATCGAGGCGACGGTGCCGTGGCTGCAGGCCCTCGGCGTCACGGCGGCGGGCGGCTCGGTGTTCCGGGGCATGGAGGCGAAGTTCCGCCAGATCCACCGCTTCGTGGAACTGCTCGATCACCTGCTGCCGTCCGCGAAGTTTGCCGCCGCGGAGCCGCTCCGGATCGCCGACATGGGCTGCGGCAAGGGTTATCTCACCTTCGCGGCCTGCGAACATTTCCGGCGCATCCACGGCGGTGAACTGCGCGTGCTGGGCATCGAGTCGCGGCCCGAGCTGGTCGAGCTGACCAACCGCGTCGCCGACCAGTGCGGGTTTGCCGAGCTGCGGTTCATGGCCGGCACCATCGCCGACACGGAATTGGACCGCACCGATGTGCTGATCGCCCTGCACGCCTGCGACACCGCCACCGACGATGCGCTGGCCAAGGGCATCGCCGCAGGCGCACGGCTGCTGGTGGTCGCGCCCTGCTGCCACAAGCAGATCCGCCCGCAGCTCGTGCCGCCGCCGGTGCTCGAAGTAGGCTTGCGCCACGGCATTCTGCTGCAACGGGAGTCGGACTTTGTCACCGACGCCCTGCGCGCCGCCCTGCTGGAGTGGGCGGGCTACGAGACGCAGGTCATGGAGTTCATCGCGCCGGAGCACACGAGCAAGAACCTCATGATCACCGCGGTGAAGCGGACCGGCCGCCTCGACCGCGAGGCGGCCGCCCGGCGCGTCCGCGAACTGGCCACCTTCTACGGCGTCCGCGAGCAGCAGTTGGCGACCCATCTGGGCTTCGCGCTCGGCGGCCCGGCGCCGGCATCGCCCGCTGCCTGACCGCTCGGATTTTTGCCGAACCCCTGTCATCCTGCCCGCGTGGCGCTGCTGGAGGTCCAACACCTGCGGGTGCATTTCCCGGTGAAGTCGGGCGTGTTCGCGCGCTCCCGGGAACACGTCCGCGCGGTGGACGGAGTCAGCTTCGAGGTCGCGGCCGGGGAAACGGTGGGGCTCGTCGGCGAAAGCGGCTGCGGCAAGACCACCGTGGGCCGGGCCGTGGTGCGACTGCTGGAACCGACCGGCGGAACCATCCGCTTTGCGGGCGAAGACCTCACGGCGTTGCGCGGCCCGGCTCTGCGGGAACGCCGCCGGCAGTTCCAGATGATTTTCCAGGACCCGTTCAGCTCCCTGAATCCGCGGCTGACCGTGGGCGAAAGCGTGGGCGAAGCGCTGGACATCCACCGCCTCGTTGCGGACGCGGCCGCCCGTCGCCGGCGCATCGGCGAACTGCTGCACAGCGTCGGCCTCGATTCGGCGGCGGCCGACCGTTATCCGCACGAATTCAGCGGTGGCCAGCGCCAGCGCATCGGCATCGCCCGGGCCCTTGCCGTGGAGCCACGGCTGATCGTCGGCGACGAACCCGTAAGCGCCCTCGACGTGAGCGTGCAGGCCCAGGTGGTGAACCTGCTGCAGGAGCTTCAACGCGAACGCGGCCTCGCCTATCTGTTCATCTCGCACGACCTCGCCGTGGTCGAGCATCTGAGCCACCGCATCCTCGTGATGTATCTGGGCCGGATCGTGGAATCGGGGCCGGCGAAGGCGCTGTGCCGCGAGCCCAGGCATCCTTACACGCAGGCGCTCATCTCGGCCGTGCCGGTGGTGGATCCGGATTCAAAGCGGAAACGGATTGTCCTATCCGGCGACGTGCCTTCACCGATCAACCCGCCGGCCGGGTGTCCATTTCACCCGCGGTGTCCGGTGGCGGAGTCGCGGTGCCGGACCGAAGTCCCGGCCCTCCGCGAAGCCGGCGCCGGCCGTCAGGTGGCGTGCCATCTGGCCTGAGGGTCAGGGCTGTTTGATCCAGTCCGCCACCGGGTTGGCCGTCGGCAGGGAAAACGTTTCCTTCAACCAATGAGTTTGCTGGCGCTGCCACGCTTCGAAGGCGCCCGGAATCGGGGCTAACGATTCGCGGATGACCTCCTCGTGCTGCGCCCGTAGGGCGGTCAGTTCCGCCGTGCGGTCTGCCCGGGACAAAGCCGGATCGCCGACGATTTGCCTGGCCTGGGACTGCACGTCCTTTTGCTTCTGCCACAGGGTGTTGAGCTCCGATTCGCCGAGCCCGGTTCGCCGGGACAGGTTGAGCAACTGCTGATAGGTGCCGTCCTGGGCTCGCTCGAATTCCGCGAATCGTTCGGGCCCCAGCAGCTTCTTGATCTCGGCCTCATTCTCCTCCGCCGATGTCGCCGGGGGATTTCCACCGGCGCCGTCGGTGTCCTTCAGCCGGGCAATTTCGGCGAGCTCCGTCGGAGTGAGTTCGACGCCCTCCAGGCTCCTCGCCCAATCGGCGCTGCTGGAGTTGCGGGCACGCCATTCCGCCAGTTCCTCCGGACTCAGCAGCCGCTTCAGTTCCGCCTCGAACGCGGCCCGGGCCTGCTGGATGAGTTCTTCCTGGAGGTGAGGTTCGGTCTGAGTGTTGTGGGCCTCTTCAATCAACGCCTTCCGATTCTTCTCGGCGGCCAGCACTTGGTCGGCGAGGGCTGGCGGAAGGAAACTAACCCGTGCGTCGGGCGGGGAATCCGGGGTCCTGGCCGACCCATTCCAATGGTCCGGGAACAATTGCTCCAGGGTCGCCTGACGTTCCGCCCGCACGGCCTCGAAACTCTTGTCCCACGCGTCCCTCCGTTGCTGGACGGGCGGGCAGAATACTTCCCAGAAGTGGGCGGAAATGTCGGCGGCCAACGAGTTCAGGCGCTGGGAGAAGTGCCGGTTTACCAACGGCTCAATGATGTTTCGCACGGTGCGACGCGGGCACCCACAGGCGATCAGCTCGTCGCGGAAGCGGGTCCAGTCGTGCGTGGAGAACCGAGTCCAGTCCACCGCCTGCGTGGCCAAGGGAGTGAGCCGCGGATCGGCGGTGGCGTGGTTCGTGACCGCAGGCCGCGCTTCGGCCGCCGCGGTGACGGCCGGCGCCGCAGGAATGATTCCGACGGCTGCTGCCGGAACGATCCGGGGACGCCAAACCCATCCCAAGCCCAGAATGAGCCCGGCGTTCAGCGCCAACGAAAGGAGCAGCCAGTTGGGTCGTTTCATGGCTGCCTCCATCCGTCCTGGGCCGCTTGGAACAGCCATTGGCGGAGTTGTTCGGTGCGGTTGGTGGCGGGAACCCGGCTAAGACTCTGCTCCAGCCCGGCCAGTGCGACCTGGTGCGCGGCCTGGAAATCGGCCTTCACCGCGTCGGGTTGTTCCCGACCAGTCTCGGCCAAGGCGGCTACCGCCCGCTGGAATTGTTCCAGCGTGGCGAACACTCGCCGGGGGGTGGTCGCGTCCAATCCGTATTTGTCCGCCCATTCCTGCGTGAGGGCATACGTCGGGCCCGACCGCAGCCGCAATTCCTCCGCCCGGGCCTCACCCAGGACCTCCCGCCGCTCGGCGTCTCTTTGCGCTTCCGGACGGCTGGGCCGTTCGTCGTCGGTGAACCAATGGAAGACCCGCTCCAAGCTGTTTTCGCCTGCCAGGAAACTGCGGCGTAGCAGTTCCCGGAATTCGGCGGGCGTCAGGCCCACGGCCGCGGCCGTGTCGTCGGGCACAGGGTGATCTTGCATCGCCGCCGCGGTCCGGAGGCAGACTTCCTCGAACTCGGCGACGCTTAGCACTTGGCGCAGCCGGCCAGTGGTGCGCCGGGTTTCCTCCTCCAGCCACCGGAGGTCCGCCGGCAGGACGACGCCCTGGGTCCGCTCCCGCCACCGGTCCTGAAACCGGATTTCATCGAACACCAAGTTGAGTCCCGCGAGCTGGCGTTCGCGCGGCAGGAAGCCGGCAACCACCCGGAGGATCAGGTCGATTTGAAACCCTTCGTCTTCGGGCCATTCGACCAGGCAGCCCAATTCGGTCAGCAGCTCCGCCTGTTCCTGTTGCCAGCGCGAAGCCTGCTCTTCGACGGCTTGGCGGTGCGCCACCAGTTGGGCACCGGCGAGCCAGAAATTGGTGTGGAAGTGCGCCGCCTCGGTCCGGATAGCCAGGGCCAGTTTGGCTTCCGGACGAAGGATGTCACAGACCGTTTCGGCCGGGCAGCCGGCGAGGCGCAGGTTGTGGGCGTATTCCCGCAGGTCGGCGGACACGAGGCGGGACCACGGCGTGGGCTCCCTCGTTTCAACTTCCGGCGCGCCGCTGCGGACACGGGCAGCCCCGGGCCGGGTGGATTGCGAGGCGACTTCCCGGGGAGTCTCGGATTCGCCGACGGATTCCGGCGAGGCGCTCCGAGGCGGAGTGGGCCGGAAGGACAGCAAAGCGGCCAGCAACATCAGGTTCAGCCCGACACTGACCCACAGCAGCCGGCGCGGGCCGGAAACGGATCGGGTCGGGGGTCTCACCGCCGTATCGGTGACCTGCCGGACGGACGTTGGCAAGCCCGCCGGCGGTCAGGCCGGCAGGCGGCGGCGGAAATCCCGGCAGGCCCCGGCCACGTCGGACGCGTTCAGGATGGCCGACACGACGCAGATGCGCTTGGCACCGGCGGCCAGCACGGAATCCAGATTGCCGGTATGGATTCCGCCGATCGCAAACCACGGCACCGCCAGGTTGGCGGCGGCCCAACGGACATAATCCAGGGTCACCGCGGCGCGCCCGGGCTTGGTGCCGGTGGGGAAAACCGGTCCGACCGCCACATAATCGGCCCCCGCGGCGACCGCCCGTTCGGCCTGTGCCGGCGCGTGAGAACTGAGGCCTATTTCGCAGCTAGCGGGCCGGTCCGGAAGTTCAGCGACATGGCGAAAGCCGGCGTCGAAGAAGTCTTCCTGCCCGAGGTGGCAGACGTCGGCTCCGACGGCGCGGGCGACTTCGAGGTGGTCATTGATGACGAACCGGACGCCCGCCGCCCGGGTCACCGGCACGATCGCCTCGGCCAGCTGGCACACCGCGTCCACGGATTGGCCCTTGGCCCGGAGCTGAAGCAGGTCCGAACCGCCGTCGCAAAGCTGCCGGGCGAGCCAGACCGGATCGCGGCCGGCGAGGTAGGCCGTGTCCACGAAGGTGTAGAGACGGCAGTCGGCGAGAGGTTTCAAGTGCTGGGGAAACGGAGCGCAGTCGGACCCTACTTGAGCTGGGTGGCGTGCTCCCGCAGCCAGGTGTGATCCACGTTGCTGAGCACCTGCATCGCGCCCCCATGGTCATGCCAAGGTCCGTTCTCCGGCTCCTTGCGGTTCGTAAACCGGGCGTCCACCCAGCGGTGGGCATCGGAATGGCCGTCGAGATAGGCCATGTTCGAGGAACGGCCATGGACGTCGTTGGGGACATGGTAGATCCCGCCCAACCCGCCGGGCATGTTCACCCCAAAGAACGGCCGGCAGACGCTGTAGGGGTGCATGTCCACGAACGTGAATATGTCCGCCGGGGCGCTGGCATCGCTCGTCTTGCGGTAGACGCGATAACGGCTGGTCGCCTCGCCGAGCATGTTGTAGCCGGGACCGGTCCAGCCCACCCAGGCGTTCAGTCCGTAGGTCCGCGCCGAAAGCTCCCTGCGGTTGGCGTCGGTGACCACCTTGCGCTTCTCACCCGGACAACGGAACGAGCCTTTGACGCCCAAGTAGGGGGCGATCAGGGAAGCCCTGGGCGAGGTCAGGAACTGGCTGGCATTGGCTTCGGTCATCTGGCTCTGCTCGCGGCCTTCCACCCAGATCTTCGCAACAAACGTGGCAGGCCGCGGATTGCCGTTGGCGTCAAAGGTCAGGCCGGTTTCGCCCGGACCGTTGGGGATGACCGAATCACCGAAGTCCGCGCCATAGGTGATCGAGGCCAGCATGAGCTGCTTGGTGTTGTTGAGGCAGGCGATGCCGGTCGCCTTCGATTTGGCCTTGCTGAGCGCAGGCAATAGCATGCCGGCCAGGATCGCGATGATCGCGATCACCACCAGCAGCTCGATCAGGGTGAAACCGCGGCGGCCACGGTGGGAGCAGTTCATGATATGCATGGTCGGGAGAACCAAGTCACTGTATGGGCGAGGCCAGTCACTGCAAGTCCGCAAGCAGGGCTTCCAATTCCGCCTGTGGTCCTTCGTGGTGCTGCTCGACCGCGAGGTGCAGCGCCCGTCCGAAGGCAGCTTTGGCCCGGTCGCGGTCGCCGACTTGGAGGGCGATCTTGCCGAGCAGGATTTGCACGACCATCCAGTCCGGCTTCTTCGCCAGGGCTCGTTCCAGGTGCTCGGCCGCTTCGGCGTAGTCGCCGCGGTCGTAGAGCGCCTTGCCGAGACTGAACCGGCCGAGTTCGTTGTCCGGAAACTGCTGCACCATCTGGCGCTGCCGGGCGAGCGGATCGTTGGGGATATTCATGGGGAAACGGGAGGCGGCGGGGAGCCGGGGTCGGCCGGATGCCGCCGGCCAAGTTTGGCGCGGATGAGTTCCAGGAAGTCGTGCGCCTGCGGGAGCTTCAGCCACAGTGCGAGGGCGAAATAAACCAGCGTGGCGGCGCCAATGGGGCCGAACACAGTGACACCTTTGGCCAGCAGCGAAGTGGCGCCCATCCCCGTTTCGAGGCCCCGGGCACTGAACCACGCGACGGCGGCGGCCACCACGGCGGCGCCGGCCACGCCGGCGAAATTTCCAGCGAGGTCGCGGAAGCCAAGTTTCGGCAGCTTCTTCCGCAGCGCATAGAAGAGCAGGCCCGAGTTGAGCCCGGCGCTCAGCGTGTTCGCGAGGCCCATGCCCCCCTGCTTGAAGAGTGGGATCAGGATGAGCGCCATCAGCAGGTTGGCGGCGAGGCAGAACACGCTCACCCGCATTGGGGTCTGCGTGTCGCCGAGCGCGTAAAACGCCCGCGCGATCAGGTTGTTGACCGAGAAGGCCACGAGCCCCGGCGCCAGACAAAGCAGCGCGTAGGTCGTGCGGGCGGTGGATTCCGGCGTGAACTCACCGCGCTCGAACAGGAGCCGGATCATCGGTCCGGCCAAAGTCAGCAGCAGCACCGTTGCGAGGCCGTTGATGAAGACCACCTGGAGCAAACCCTCGCGGAACACCTGGCGGAACTCCGGCAGCTTCTTTTCCGCGGCGAGGGCGCTGAGTTCCGTCAGCAGAAACGTGGCGAGCGACACACCCACAATACCCTGGGGCAGTTCCATCAGCCGCACCGCGTAGTTGAACGAGGCCACCGCCGTGTCGGACACGCGGTAGGCGATGAACTGCGTGATGACGACGTTGAACTGGTAAGCCGCGACGCCGATCGTGGCCGGCGCCATGCGCTTGGCCACGAGCTTCACCGTGGCGTCGCGGAAGGGATTCACCCAGCGGAAGCGGAAGCCCTCCTTTCGCAGCGCGGGCAGTTGGAAGAGCGCCTGCACCAGTCCGGCGATGACGAGGCCGACGGCGAGGCCGAAGATTTGCCGGTCCTTTTGCCAGCCAAAGCGCGGGGCCAGCCAGAACACGGAGGCGATCATCACCACGTTGAGCGATGCGGCGCCAAGGGCAGGCAGGAAGAAGTGTCCCCTGGCATTCAGGATGCCGATGAACACGGCCGCGAGGCAGACGAGGCCCAGATACGGGAACATCACGAACAGCAGCCGGGCTACCAGTTCCTGCCTCGACTCCAGCGGCAGGAACAGGACCGCGAAAGCGAGTCCGGCCATGCCCAGCGTGACCAGCAGCGAACAGACGGCGACGAGGGCGCAGATGACGGAGTAGGCCGCCTGCCAGGTCGCGGCCTCGCCCTCGTTGGCCTCCTTGTCCTTTAAGATCGGCACAAAGGCCGCGGTCAGCGCCCCCTCGCCCAGCAGGCGCCGGAACAGGTTGGGGATCTGCTGCGCCGTGATGAAAGCACTGGCCACCCGGGAATCGCCCATGAAGTGCGCATAGACGGACTCCCGCACAAAGCCGAGGATCCGGCTGATGAGGGTGGCGGCTCCGGCCGCACCGGAGGATCGCAGGAGTCGAGACATGTGGCGGGCTGAGGCTCCGGGATAACGCCCCGCCCAAGCAAGGCCGATGACCAGATGCAGGATTGATTGCACCCTCGCGCAATACCCGGGACTATCCTCCCGATGAACATCCTGGGCTTGCTCTCAAAACCGGAATTGGTGTGGCGACCGGGATTTCTCTGGCAGCGGTTGACTCGTCGACAGCCACCCGCGGGAGAATCCGTGAACTTCAAACTGCCCTGGAATCTTCCCCTGCGGATCAAACCTAGCGAAACCGTGGGACGGCACATCTGGACGTTCGGTGTGTTTGACATCGCCGTCTGTGAGGTCCTTTGGCGTCTTTGCGACCCAGGCGAGTCTGCGCTGGATGTGGGTGCCAATCTGGGCCAAATGACCGGTCTCCTGGCGCGTCGTGTGGGCCGGTATGGCGAGGTGACGGCATTTGAACCGCACCCGGACATCAATGCGCGACTGCGGCAACAGGCAACGGCTTGGCAGCACGATTTTCCCGACCTTGGAAAGATCACGGCCGAAGAGTGCGCTCTTTCAAATCAGAATGGAAAAGGAACCCTCCATGTTCCAGCCTGTTTTGCCGAGAACAACGGCCTTTCCACAATTGCCGCCCCTTCCGCCGGCTCGATTCCGTGTCCGATTGAGTTCCGCCGCCTGGACCATTTCCTGTCCGCTGGAAAGCAGATCGGCGTCATAAAGCTGGACGTTGAAGGTGCGGAGCTCTCGGTGCTGGAAGGTGCTGCCGGCGTTCTGGAGCGAAAGGGTATCCGTGACCTGGTGTTCGAGGATCATGACCCGTTTCCATCGGAACCTGCGAAACTCCTCGAACGCCACGGATACACAGTCTTTTCAATCAGGCTGAATCTGTTCGGCCCGATCATCCAGCCCGGCCGGGAACCTTGCAGGGCACTTCGCCCATGGGATTCGCCAAGTTTTCTGGCCACCACTCAGCCTGATCGGGCCATCAGACGCCTGACCCGACGTGGGTGGCAATGTTTGGGGTGGCGCCGCGAAGACTAGTCGGCGTGGGACCCACCTTCCGCCGCACAGGCTTGCTGCCAGTCAATCCCGTCCATGCACAAAATCGATCCCAGCCTTGCTCCTGCTAACAATCGGCCCAGACGCTGGCCCGCCTTGTTGTTGCTGGGGCTGGCCGGTGCGCGAGCGGGACAGATTTGGTGGCTCCGCGATTACGACCTGCAGTTCAAGGTCGAGAACACCGGGCAGGTCTTGCGTGTCCTAGCCGCGGGGTTGTTGGTCTGGTGGGTGTTGCTGTCGCGCGTGCGTTGGCGCGTTCGGTTCATCGGCCTCGCAGTGGTGTGCCTCTTGGTAGCAACCTTTTGCGCTTTGTTCCAACTGCGCGGGGTCACCGGTGACCGTATCCCGGTGATTGAATGGCGTTGGCGACGGCAAATCACTTCCGGCCCGTCATCGTTGTCGGGCGGCTCAGCAGCGCCAGCCGTGTCAGCCAACCGGGCGGATTTTCCCCAGTTTTTAGGACCGGACCGCGACGGCATCCTTTCCGGCCCAAAGCTGGTGCGCGACTGGGCTGCGCGGCCGCCCGAACTGAGCTGGCGGCGGCCGTTGGGCGCTGGCTGGGCCGGATTTGCGGTCGCGGGTCGCGACGCGGTGACGCTGGAACAGGCGGGCGACCAGGAGGCGGTTGTCTGCCTCGACACCGACACCGGTAAGCCGCGCTGGCGTCACGCTTATGCGGCACGCTACGATAACGAATCGTCCGGCACCGGTCCCCGCAGTGTGCCGACGATTTTCGACGACATCGTTGTCGCCACGGGCGCGACCGGAGTGCTCGCCTGCCTCGACCGAGCCACGGGGCGTCCGCTATGGAGCCGTAACATCCTCCAGGAAAATGGCGCCGCCGTGCCAGACTGGGGCTATAGTTGTTCGCCGCTCGTGACGGGCGACTTGGTCATTGTGGCTTCAGGCGGTGCGGGCCGGTCCTTGGTTGCCTACCGACTGCGGACCGGTGAGTTCGTGTGGGGTGGAGGCGATGCGCCGGCAGGCTACAGCTCGCCAATGCCGGGCAGCTTGGGTAGCGCGCGCCAGTTGCTGATATTCCACGCGCACGGTGTGGCCGGCCATGATCCGGTCACGGGCGGTTTGCTGTGGGATTGGCCGGTCAACCCGGTGCCCCATGTCGCAAACCCGCTGGTCATCGGGACCGACCGCGTGCTGGTCTCCGCCGGTTACGGCTTCGGCGCCGAACTGCTCACTGTCAGCCGTCGCGCCGACAACGGAAAATGGGAGGTTGGCCGCGTCTGGAAGAGCATCCGCATGAAGGCGAAATTCACCAACCTGATCCCCAAGGACGGTTTCATCTACGGTTTGGATGACGGGATGATGGCGTGCCTCAGTCTCGCCGACGGCGCGCAGCGCTGGAAAGAGGGCCGTTACGGACACGGACAGGTGCTCTTGGTCGGAGGCCTGCTGCTGGTGGTGACCGAATCCGGCGAAGTGGTGCTCGTAGACCCGGTGCCGGAAGGGCTCCGCGAGCTGACGAGGTTTCGCGTGCTCGAAGGCAAGACATGGAACCCGCCGGCGTTGGCTGGCAATCTGTTGTTCATCCGCCATGACCGGGAAGCGGCCTGCTTCCGCTTGCCCACCGAGTGAGGACGAACGAACAGCAGCTGAGCGACTGACTACCGATGAAAACAACACCAAGGGACGCAGTGTTGCGGACTCGGCCGGAGCGATGGAGCGCGGAAGCGCGTGGGTCGAACCCCGCCCACTGGTGGCGCCAGCCCGAGGCACTGCTGACCGCCGCCCTGTTTATGGCAGGCGGCCAGCATTCGGCGGCAGCGGAAGCTGTGCGCCCGGACCTCCGCACCATTGAGCGGCATCGCGATGTTGGCATCCAAGTGTTTGGCAGCTACGCCTCTGTGAAGCTACCCATCCGGCAAGGTGTGCCCATCTGGAATCCCACCGCGATCAAGCTGGCTCCGGACGGCGTAATGTTCGCCGCCAACTACGTCGGCGAGATATATCGCCTCTTGGACACCGACGGCGACGGGCTTGAAGACAGCGCCCGGCTCTTCGCCGATGTCCGCCACGACGGTCTGCGTTATCCGACGAGTTTGGCCTTCCGTGGCAACGAGGTCTTCGTTGGCACGGCGCAGCAGGTTCGCGTCTATGTAGACGCCAATGGCGACGGCCTGGCCGACCAGAGCCGTTCATTCTTGGAAGGCATCCCGCTCTCGGGCCACACCTTTGACTGGACCTTCGGTCTGAATTTTGGGCCCGACGGCTGGCTCTACCTTGCGCTCTGCACCGACTCCTACAACCCGACACCGGCTGCCGATCCGCTGGGCTGGCGGGGATCGATTCTGCGTGCGTCCCCGGACGGAAAGGCAGTTGAACGTTTTGCCACCGGCCTCAGGTTCCCTTTCGGCATGGCCTTCAATCCAGCCGGCGACTTGTTCTTCAGCGACAATCGCGGTGGCGATAATCCTACGGAGGAGATTAATTTCGCCCAGCGAGGCCGTTTTTACGGGCAGCATCCGGAGAAGTTCCCGGGGCACCCGCCGGTGACCCCGCCCGTGGTTCAGGTGCAGCACGGCTACGGCATGGCCGGCCTTGCCTTCAACTCTCCAAGCAACGACTTTGGAGGAACCGCCTCAGACCTCTTCGCGGCGTGCTGGGGGCCGGATTGGCTGTGGGAACGCGGCTCAATCATTCGCGTGCGGCTGACAAAACAACCCGATGGCGGCTACCGCGCCGTCGAGTCCCTGTTCGCACGGGAAGTTCCCAAGGTCTCGGACGTTGCGTTTGGCCCGCAAGGGGATCTCTACGCGGCGCAGTTCGGTCAGGAGACCGTCGGCCACCAGCCGTTTAGCAAGCCTACCGGAGGCTTCTACAGGTTCATCGCGGTGCCCGGGATCAAACCGGCCAAACCCGAGACGCGCTACCCTGTGCTCGCCGGGAACCGCGTGCAGGGGCGGGCCCTCTTCACCGCACGCGGTTGCGCCACCTGTCATGCGCTGGATCCGAGCCGCCAACTACTCGGACCGGACCTGACAGGCATCGGTGACATGTTCACCGAGGAGGAAATCCTCGCGTTCATCCGCAAGCCTTCCGAAGGAATCAAGTCCGGCTACGAGACGGAACAGGTCACTTTGCGAGGCGGCGAAACGATTCAGGGTCGCATCGTGACCGCGGACGCCACCGGGCTCACGCTGCTAGGCCCGGGTAACCTGCCGCTGCGCCTCGCTCGCGATCAGATCGTCGCACATCAGTCGCTGCCGACTTCGATGATGCCGGAGGGGCTTCTGGACGGGATGAGCGAGTCTGAAATCACAGACTTGCTGAGCTATCTGGGCGTGCGCGACCGGCGACCCGGGCTCTGGCAGCGCAGCTACCGCACTGCGTATGGTTGGCTGCACCAACTGATGTCCCAGGTGAGCATGAAAGTGATGGCAACCGTCATTGCCGGCTCCGGTCTGCTGCTCGTGGCCGGGCTACGCTTGCGGTTGCGGCGGGACGGCAAGCGGCGGCAACTTGGCTACAAATGTTCACCGGACTAGAGCCCAGCCTTCCGTCGCCGAAATAAGTAGCCGCGTCACCCTGGAAAACTCGAATATCCTGCAACCTTCAGCATTGGTCTGCGGCCGCTCTTTCCTATGCTCAACGGTGTGCCCGCCGAAGAAGTGCCGTCCCATGATCTGCTCACCCCGCTCAAGGAGGTGTTCGGCTATTCGTCGTTCCGGCCGCTACAGGAGGACATCATGCGCGATGCGCTCGCCGGCCGGGATGTCTTCGCCCTGTTGCCCACCGGCGGCGGCAAATCGCTGTGCTTCCAACTGCCGGCGCTGGTCCGGCCGGGACTGACCGTGGTCATCTCCCCGCTCATCGCCCTGATGAAGGACCAGGTGGATGCGCTCCAGGCCAACGGCGTCGCGGCGACCTATCTGAATTCGACCCTCTCGGACGCCGAGCGCAGCGCCCGCTGGCGCGGCCTGAACGCCCGGGATTTCAAGCTGCTCTACGTCGCGCCCGAGCGCCTCATGGTCGGCACGATGCTCGACGACCTCAACCGCTGGGGCGTCAACCTGATCGCCGTGGACGAGGCCCACTGCATCAGCGAATGGGGCCACGATTTCCGTCCCGAATATCGCCAGCTCCGCAGCCTGCGGGACCGGATGCCCGACCTGCCGTTCATGGCGCTCACCGCGACCGCCACCGAACGCGTCCGGGCCGACATCATCGGCCAACTGCACCTGCGCGAACCGTCGGTGTATGTCGCCAGCTTCAACCGCCCCAACCTGACCTACCGCGTGGTGCCCAAGTCCGGCGGTTACCGGCAGGTGCTAGATTTCCTGCGCGAACGGCCGAAGGACAGCGGCATCATTTACTGCGCCAGCCGAGCCGGGGCGGAGAACCTCGCCGCGAAGCTCGCCACCGACGGCATCCGGGCCGCCCCCTATCACGCCGGCATGGAAAAGGAAGACCGCAGCGCCAGCCAGGACCGGTTCCTGCGCGACGAAGTGCGCGTGGTGTGCGCGACGATCGCGTTCGGCATGGGCATCAACAAGCCCAACGTCCGCTTCGTCCTCCACTATGACCTCCCCAAGAACATCGAGGGCTACTACCAGGAAACCGGCCGTGCCGGCCGAGACGGGCTGCCCAGCGAATGTCTCCTGCTGTTCAGTCCCGGCGACGTCGTGAAGCAGTCCCGCTTCATCGACGAGAAGGCCGACGAGAACGAGCGCCGCATCGCCCGCGAGCAGCTCCAGACGATGACCCATTACGCCGAGTGCCCGGAGTGCCGGCGGGTGATGCTGCTCGACTACTTCGGCGAGGAATTCTCCGCCGAGGACTGCGGCGCGTGCGACAACTGCCTCGCGCCCCGCGCCACCTACGACGGCACGGTCCCGGCGCAGAAGCTGATGAGCTGTGTCTTCCGCATCCGGCAGAAGAGCGGTTTCACCGTCGGGCTCAACCACGTCGTCGCGGTGCTCACCGGCAGCGAGAGCGAAAAGGTCCGGCAATGGGGCCACGACCAGCTTACGACCTACGGCATCGGCCAAGAACATTCCCGCAATGAATGGGGCGCCATCGCCCGCGAGCTGATGCGCCTCGGTTACCTCGCGCAGAGCACCGGCCAGTTCCCCACCGTGGACGTCACGGCCGAGGGAATGGCCGCCCTGAAGGACCGGCGGAAGATCACGCTCACCAAGCCGCTGGAGCCTTCCGTGCGCCGCGCGGAACGCGCCGGGGAGATCGCCTGCGACGAACTGCTCTTCGACAAGCTGCGCCAGCTCCGCAAGCAGCTCGCCGATGCCCAGGGCCTGCCCGCCTACATCGTCTTCGGCGACAACACGCTTCGCCTGATGGCGCGGCAGTATCCGGCCACGGAGGGGGAACTCCGCCGCGTTTCCGGCGTCGGCGACGCCAAGTGGAAGGCCTACGGCCCGCAGTTCCTCGAGGAGATCCGCGCGCACCTGCAGACGAATCCGCGCCAGATGTTCGCCGAGGAGTCCTTCACGGCCCCGGCCACCCGATCCGCCGCGAAGTCCCGCGGGGAACTGCTGACCGAAACCGTCCGCGAAACGCTCCGGCTCTACCGCGGTGGGCTCACTCCCGCCACCATCGCCCGCCAGCGCGACCTCAAGGAGAGCACCGTGGCGTCGCACCTGGCGAACGCCGTCGAAGCCGGGGAGGCCATTGACCTTTCGCAGGTCTTCACCCCCGCCCAGGCCGCAGAGATGCAGGCCGCCTTCGAACAGGCCGGCTGGGCGATGCTCAGCGGCGCCCACTCGGTGCTCGGCGGCCGCTATGACTACTCGGTCCTGCGCCTGTTCCGCGCCGCCCAGGCGGCCGGCCAGATTGCCGCGCTGAAATAGTCCGTCGGTCCGCAGGTGGGTCGGATTGTCCAACCAAGCCCGAAACAGCGAACATCACTTTCGCGGACCATCGGGCGAAAATCGGAGTTGTCCGCCGCCGGCTTGGGCATGTCATGCTGCGGACGCACTTCCACCGCATGACGTCTGCCCCCAAGCACGGTTTCCGCCCGATCGCCTTCGGTCGCGTGCCACTGTGCCGGTTGGCCTCGTTTGTCATCGTCGCTTTGGTGGCAGTCACGCGCAGCGTCGCGGCCGGGAGTGATCCGGCGAAACTGTTCGAGCAACACTGCTTCGAGTGCCACGGCGACGGCATGGACAAGGGCAGCTTCGCGCTCGATACGCTCCTCGCGACGGGCCAGGGCGAGACCATCCGGTTCCAGTGGGTGAAGGCGTGGAATATCGTCCGGCATGGGTTCATGCCGCCGGCCGACGCCGATCCGCTGCCCGAGGCTGACCGCAAGGCGATCACCCAGTGGATCGAGCAGCAGCGCCTGGGCGTGGACTACCGGAATCCCGACCCGGGCCGCGTCACGGTGCGCCGGCTCAACCGGATGGAATACGAGTTCACCATCCAGGACCTGTTCGGCATCAGCCCGGTGGCCGAAGGCGAGTTCAGCAGCGACGCTAGTTCCAGCCGCCAGCGCCTGCGCGACCTGTTGCCGCCCGACGACACGGCGTTCGGCTTCGACAACAACGGCGACTTCCAGACGCTTTCGCCCGCCCTGTTGGAAAAGTATTTCGACCTCGCGGAATACGTCGTGGACCACGTCATCGCCAAGGGCGGCCCGCGCTATCCCATGCGCGCGGTGGACGCCGGACCGGTCAAGATCACGAAGGCGGCCGACTCGAAGAAGACCAATCACCGGCTGGATTTCGACTTGGCCAAACCCGGCACGTATCGCGTCGAGGCGCAGTTCCCGCTGGGTGGCTGGCAGGACTACGGTGGAGCCTACGACTTTGCGCTGCGCCTCGACGATCACGCCGTCGCCCGGGACATCGTCGAGATCGGCGGCCAGCGCATCTACAAGTTCACCAACGAGGTCACCCTGGCGGCGGGCCCGCATGCGTTCGCCTACACGACGGATCCGCTGAAGCCGGCGTTGAACGGCAAAACGAACCACCTCGAATTGCGCCCCAAGTTCCGGCTGACCGGTCCCATCGCGCCCGCAAACTTGGAATTTCCCGAGCCCCATCGGCGCCTGTTCTTCCAGGGTGAGGCCCCGGCCGACCCGGCCCAACGCCGCGCGTATGCCCGCGCCATCATGCAGCGCGTGGCGGACCGTGCCTTCCGGCGCCCTGCCTCGGCGACCGCCCTGGATCGGCTCACGGAACTCGTGCTGCGCTCGGAAAAGTTCGAGGACGGCGTTGGGCTCGGCCTGATGGCCATCCTCACGTCGCCGCAGTTCATCTTCCGCTCGGAGGTCCAGCCGCAGCCCGACGACCCCAAGGCCGTCCATCCGCTCGACGAATACGCGCTCGCGTCGCGGCTCTCGTATTTCCTCTGGCTCAGCCTGCCGGACGACGAACTGACCGCGTTGGCGAAGCGCGGTGAGTTGCGGAAGAACCTTCGACAGCAGGTGAAGCGCATGTTGGCCGATTCGAAGTCGGAACGCTTCTTCGAGGACTTTCCCGGCCAATGGCTCCGCACGCGCAACGTGCTCATGACCGCCATCAACCGCGCCACCACGCTTGATCCGGTGCGCGGCGCCATGAAGCGCGAGACCGAGATGCTGTTTGAACACATCGCCCGCCACGACCGCGACCTGCTGGAACTGCTCACCGCCGACTACACCTTCGTGGACGAACCGCTAGCCAAGTTCTACGGACTGACGAACTACGCCGGCGCCGGCTTCCAAAAGGTGAGCCTCACGCCCGAGAGCAAACGCGGCGGCATCCTCACGCACGGCAGCTTCCTCGTGGCGTCGTCGAATCCTAACCGCACCTCGCCGGTGAAACGCGGAGTGTTCGTGCTGGAAAACCTGCTCGCGATCCATCCGCCGCCACCACCGCCCAGCGTGCCGTCGCTGGACGACGCCAAGACCAACGGCGCCGCACCCAAGACCGGCAGCGAACAGCTCGCGCTGCACCGCGCGAACAAGGCCTGCGCGGCTTGCCACGCCCATTTCGACCCCATCGGCATCGCGCTGGAGAACTACGACCTCATCGGTCAGTGGCGCACGGAGGAAGCCGGCGAACCCATCGCGCCCAAGGAGAAGACGATCACCGGCCAGACGCTGACGGGCATCGGCGACCTGAAGCAGTTCTTCACCGACCGGCGGCACCAGTTCTACGGCTGCGTCAGCGAGAAGCTGCTGACCTACGCGCTTGGCCGCGGACTCGATCCCGGCGACGCCGTGACGGTGGACCGCATCGCCGAGCAGGTGGCTCAGGACGGCGGTAAATTCTCCACGCTGCTCCTGGCCGTGATCGAAAGCCCGCCCTTCCAGATGCGCCGCGGCGACGACGGCCTCGTGAAGACCCCGCCGCGTTCGTTCGTGCCCGAAGCCCCGCCGCCCGAGCAGCGCAAGGGCCGCCGCCGGAACCGGCCGGCGAATCCGGAGCTGGTGCAGAAGGCGCAGTCGGCGACAAACGGTGTCGTGTCACCGCCAGTTCAAACCAACGTGGATAAATAGGCCTGAAAAGCAGTTAGGCTGCTCCAAACGTCACACAACAAATGGACAAGATACCAATTGATACGCGTTACGCGCTCTATCTGCTGATTGGGGTTGGCTGGACATGCCTATTCTCCATGACCAGTAAGCGGCCTGTTCGTGGGTTTCGCAATCTCGGCATTTTAGCGTGCTATATTCTAGCCCTCGCCATGCTCATCCGACTGGCGTTCGTCACCGCGCTCGTGACGTGGTGCGTGTTCGGTCTTGCGGCGGGAATCATTTACACTGCCTACCAGTTGCTCGCCTACGCTCGCGACAGGTCGCCCGACAAGAAGTTGGACGTTTCGGTTTCGACGTTTATCCACGGACCGTTGGCGTGGCCCATCATGATTCCTGAAGCCATTGAGTATTTGCTGGCTGAGTTGGGGATCTTGCGAACGCCGACTTCTCCGTCACCTGCCACGAAAGATGCACCACCAGCCGCTTAACCATGCGTTGCGGTGTCCTTGACCTTCGTTCCCAATCCCTCGGGTTCTCCCCCTCCAACTTTCACCGCTAGGATAAGCCTATGATCCACCTCCCTTCGCGCTCCTTCAGCCGCCGTGGCTTCCTCCGCGGCTCGGGTCTCTGCCTCGCGCTCCCCGCACTGGAATCGCTGGCCGGCTCCAAGGCGCTGGCCGCGACGACGCTTCCCAAGGCGGCCACCACCGCCAGCGGGATGCCGCTGCGGATGGGCTTCATCGCCTTCGCGAACGGCTCCAACTACGAGCGCTGGCTGCCCAAAGGCGCGGGCCGTGACTACGAGCTGAACGAAACCTTCGCGCCGATGGCGGAGCTGAAGGACCGGTTCCAGATCATCACGAACCTCGCCCACGACGCCGCGAACAACTGGGGCGACGGTCCCGGCGACCACGCGCGCTCCGGCGCGACGTTCCTCACCGGCTGCCACGCGTGGAAGACGCTCGGTTCGCGGCTGCACCTCGGCATTTCCGTGGACCAGATCGCTGCCCGCCAGGTCGGCCACCTCACGCGGCTGGATTCGCTCCAACTCGGCGTCGAGGGTGCGCGGCTGTATGGCTCGTGCGACACCGGCTATCCGTGCGCCTACCAATACAACATTTCCTGGGCCTCCGAATCGCTGCCGCTTGCGCCCGAGGCGAACCCGCGGCTGGTCTTTGAAAAGCTCTTCGGTGGCGGCAGCGCCGACGAGCGCGTCGCGAATCTCCGCCAGCGGCTGGCCCGCCGGAAGAGCGTGCTCGATTTCGTGCTGGAGGATGCCCGCAGCCTGAACCGCGACCTCGGCCGCAACGACCGGCAGAAGCTTGAGGAATACCTCGCCGGCATCCGCAAGATTGAGACGCAGATCGAGAAGGCTGAGCGCTTCAAGCTGCCGGCGCCAAACATCGGCGAACCGGCCGGCCCGCCCGAGGATCACCTGGCCCATGTGGACCTCATGTATGACCTGATGGCGCTGGCCTTCCAGACCGACTCGACGCGTGTCGTCAGCTTTTGCGTCGCGCCCGAGGGCAGCAACCGGCCATTCCCGACGCTCGGCATCTCCGAGGGACACCATTTCCTCACGCACCACATGGGCAACAAGGACAAGATCCTCAAGGTCGCCCAGATCGAGCGCTGGTATATGGAGCGCTTCGCGAGGTTCCTCCGCACGCTCGACACGATGAAGGATGCCGACGGCACCTCGGTGCTCCACAACTCGATGATCGTCTATGGCTGCGCCATCGGCGACGGCAACAAGCACAACCACGACGAGCTGCCGGTGGTCCTCGCCGGCAATGGCGGTGGAACGCTTCAAGCCGGACGCCATCTCAAGCTCGCCCAGCCCACCCCCATGACCAACCTCTACACCTCAATGCTCGACCGCATGGGCGTGCAGGCGGAAAAGGTCGGCGACAGCACCGGCCGGATGGCGGACGTCTGAGCCCGCCGCACACCTGGCAGCGAGCCAAAGGGAGAGGCAAAGCGCGGCGTGGTCGGGCAGGCCGAGATAAAGTGCTGCCGGCATCTTGCCGGCAGCGTCGGCACGGTGCTGCCACGAATCTGAATGAGGCGGTCGGATCGGGCCGGTGGCTCTGGGCGAAAGCCCACCCAGGGCGCGGTGGCGTGCGGCGAGAGCCCAGGGCCCGTCCCACAGCCCACAGGATAACTCAGCCCCCACCGGTGCCGGCCCCTGTCGGTTGAAAACCGGCAGCACCTTGGCAGGCGGCTGGCAGCCACGATGAAAAGGTGCGCCCAGGAAACGGACGCTCGGAACGCAGATTGCAGCGTCCTCCGGAGTCGGACACTCTCCCCACCATTCGCCGCTTGAACTCCATTCCCCTTTGTTTTCACCGCCTGCTGCTCGGATTCGTCCTGGCGTCGGCCTCCATCGAGGTGGCCGTCGCACAAACTCCGGAGCGATCTCCGCGACCGGAGGATTACCGCCAGTTCGCCCTGACGCATGAAGGCAACCCGGCCAACGGTGCCCGGCTTTTCGCGGACGAGACGAAACTCGCCTGTGCCAAGTGCCATTCCATCGACGGCAAGGCTTCCAAGGCCGGCCCCGACCTGTTCGCCGCCGGCGACGCCTTTGCACGCCGCGACCTGATCGACTCGGTGCTGACGCCTTCGGCCACGATCTCGCCCGGCTACGGCACGGTCACCGTCGAAACCAAGGCCGGGGACTCGTTTCAGGGCGTGCTGAAGCAATCGACCGCGACCGAACTGCACCTGATGGGTGCGGACGGCAAACTGGTCACCATCGCCAAGGCCGACATCGCGCGGCAGGAGGGCAGCAACGTCTCGCTCATGCCGGAAGGCCTGCAGGCCGGCCTGTCACTCCAGGAATTCACCGACCTTGTCGAATATCTCACCACGCTGCGCCAGCCGGAGAACAGCCTGCGCAGCGAGCGCGGGATGCCGGCCCGCATCCCGGAACTGGCCAAACCCATAGGCGTGCAGCCGTTTTTCGCCGAATCGTTCACTGTCCCGCGAACGCGTGCCCAAAGCGGTCTGACGGCCTTCGCCCAGGTGCCCGGCCAACCCGACACGTTCCTCGTGCTGCACCAGACCGGCCTGATCTGGCGCGTGCGGAAGACCGCCGGCGGCGAACAGAAGTCTGTCTTCAGCGACCTCACGGGACAGGTCTTCTACGAGCGTGGACCGAATGGCCTGCTGGGCATCGCCTTTCATCCTAAGTTCCGGGAAAACCGGAAGTATTACCTCCAGCACCAGGTGTTCGAGGAAGGCACGGTCGCGACCGTGGTGATCGAGCAGGAGTTCGCCGAAGACTTCCTGCGGGATTCCGGCAAGCCGGCGCGTCGGATCATCAAGATCAACAGCGTCGCCGAGGATCACAGCGGCGGCTGGCTGGAATTCGGTCCGGACGGCTTCCTCTACTTCGCGATGGGCGACACCGGCCCGCACCACGACCCCAACGGCCACGCCCAGAACCTGCGCCTCCTGCTCGGCAAGATGCTGCGCCTCGACGTGGACCGCCGCGACCCCGGGCTCGCCTATGCCATCCCGGCCGACAATCCCTTCCGCGGCCAGCCGGACGTGCGCCCGGAGATCTGGGCCTACGGCCTGCGCAACCCCTGGCGCTTCAGCTTCGACCGCCTGACCGGCGACCTCTGGCTGGCGGATGTCGGACAGGATCGGGAGGAGGAAATCGCGCTCATCCGCCGCGGCGAGAACCACGGCTGGAACGTGTTCGAGGGCTTCGAGCCGTTCTCCAACCAGTATCGCTCCGAGGGCCGGACGTTCACGCCGCCCGTGTTCGCCTACCGTCGGAAATACGGCAACTCCATCACGGGCGGCTATGTCTATCGCGGCGACAAGCAGTCTTCGTTCTATGGCGTATATGTGTGTGGCGACTTCACGTCCAAGATCATCTTCGGTCTGACACAGGAAGGCGGAGCACTGAAAGCCGTCCGCCAACTTGGCAAGCTGCCGCAGCAGCTCGTCTCCTTTGGGCAAGACGCCGCCGGCAACCTCTATGCGGTCGGCTACGAGGGCATGATTTACCGACTGGATTTCAGCGGCAGCCGGTTTGGCGAAACCAAATCTGAGTAAAGGCCCGGCTCACGCGAGCTTCACCGTCCGCTTCAGCTTTGCGCTTTTCACGGCGGCGTCCACGATCTCCTGGCCGATGCGGCTGATGGGCAGGCTCACCGGGCCCTCGAGGGGCACGCCCTTGTCCAGGCAGTGCAGGAGGTATTGCACCGGATTCTGGTGCGGAGCCTTGGGCGCGGGCGCAGGGACCTGGTGCGGCACGGGCTTCTTGCGGGTCTGGACGGTCACGTAGTCGTCGTAGTCGTAGCTGCTCACCGTGCCGTCGGTGCCGAGGATGATGAAGCCGCACTTGGGCTGCGGCTGGATGACCCACGGGTCGGTGAACGTGCCCCAGCGGGTCTCGAACTTCGACAGGCCGTGGGCGTAGCGGGCGACGACGATGCTGTGTTCGTCCACCTCCAGGCCGGCGGGTTCGTCCACCGTGGCGGTGACCTCGAGCGGGCGGCGTCCGCCCTGATACCAGGTGCCGAGCGTGGTGCCGTAGCCGAGGTAGTCGAGCAGCGAGCCGCCACCCTGGGCCTGCTTGTAGAACCAGGAATGCGGCTTCTCCTTGGCGACCTGTTCGCGGGTCTTCTCGTCCTTGTCGGCGCCATGGAACAGCGGGCCGCGATTGCCGCCGATGTGCCAGACGTTGAGCACCTCGCCGATGACGCCTTTGGCGATCAGTTCGTGGGACTTCCGGTGGGAACCGACCCATTGGAGCGGCCAGTTGATCATCAGGGTCTGGTCCTTGCCCATGGCCTTGACCATGGCGTCGGCTTCCTTGAGCGACGCGGCGAAGGGCTTCTCCACCATGATATGCGGACCATAGGGCGCGACCTTCTTCACCCACTCGCCGTGCTTCGACGCGGCCGGGCACAGGATGACGACGTCAGGCTTGGTCTTTTCCAGGCACTCGCGGTAGTCGGTAAAGGCGCGGTCGCGGCTGACCAGTCCCTTGCGGATCGCCTCCTCCATGCGGGCCGGTTGCTCGTCGCTGATGCCGACGATCTCCGCATGGGGATGCTCGTGCGTGTAGCGGAGCAGATCTCCCATGTGGAAGTGGTCGAAGTTGATGCCGGCGATTTTCCAGGTGCGTTTCTTCATGGCGGGAATGGCGGCAAAAGCGTGACGGCGAAGGTCGGTGATGCGAAGGCGAAAATCGGCTCCGGCGGCCGGCGCCTACTCAACAATCGGGATTGCGTTCTGGGAATGTTTCGGCAGCTTGTCTGCGAAATATCCAATTTTGGGTAACAAGGAGCATATGGGAAATCGTCATCAAACCGCCCTGCCGCGTTCGGTTGGGCTCATCGCCGCGGGACTGATCCCGGCACTGGCTGTTTTGGGGCAGACCTCGATCACATCTGTTGTCACCACCGACGTCGCCACGAGCAGCACCGTCCGCAATGGGTTGTTGGGTTTTTCAAACGCCCCATTCCCCGGAGCTTCGACCTACGACATCACCTACAACGGCTTGGAAACCCGTGTGACCTCGTTTGTTGCCGGCGGCGACCTTTACGTGCCAGACGTGGTGAATGTCGGGGTGGCCTACGTTCGTCGCAACAGCGCAGTTCCGAATCCGGGTGCTTTTCTGAACCAGGACCAGACCACCGCTTGGAACCAGGTCGTCACTGGGAACGCGAACACTCCAGCTCATACCGTCCAGGGGCAGTATCTGAACACAATGGATGCCCTATTCACCTCGCGGAACATCCGGTCCGGAACTGAAAATCTGTTCGTCAACCAAGGAGATCCGGACAACACCTCCAGCAATGTGGAACGCGTGGACTACGTCTTCGGCTCGAGCTTTCTCGCCGATTCGCTGACGGGTTTCTCAGTTTTTGAGCGCGGACGCGGAGCGGATACGCCGTTCAATGGGTCCAATGGCGGGTTCAAGGTCGCGGCGATCCTCGAAGTTGATGCTTTTGGGGTGCCGACCTCCTTCGGCTCGACAGTCCTGCACATCACGGATAACTCCTACAACAACGGAAGCGACGGCGTTGGGTCACCCTCGTTCAGCTACGACGTCTTTTCCGGCAATCCCGATCTGGACGCGGTTTCCAACGTCGCCATCGGGCCTCAGGGCCTCGCAGGCGTGCTGATCAAGGCCACCGATTTGGTGCCGGAGGGAACCCCCATCATCGGATACGCCATCTTCGGCGAAGACGTTACCGGCTCGGGGGCATCTCTCCTTGATTGGGATGACACCGATTTCTATCCGCAGAATTCGACGACTGCCAACGACATGGACATGGTCGCCTCCGGTGCGGTGCGTTACACGACCACCGAAGTTCCGGAAGCCTCCACCACCGCCGCGATGGTCGCCTTGGGCGCCATGGTGGGCGGCTCGCTCCTGCGCCGCCGGATGGCCCGCAAGTAACTCGGCTTTCTTCAAGGTTCGCGCAACGGGCTCCTTTACCGGAGCCCGTTTTCGTTTTCCGATGGGGCTTCCGTGACACGCACTGCCGTCCTCAACGTTGTCGGACTCACCCGCGGGCTCATCGGCGACCACACGCCGCGGCTGCGCGAGCTGCTTCGCCGAAGCCATCATGCCGTGATTGACCCGGCTTTGCCGGCGGTGACCTGCACCGCCCAGTCGGACTATCTCACGGGCCAGCGGCCGGCGGCCCATGGCGTGGTCGCCAACGGCTGGTTCAACCGTGAGCTCAGCGAGGTCCATTTCTGGAAGCAGTCCAACCACCTGGTGACCGCGCCCAAGCTTTGGGACGAACTTGCCGCCGAACGGCCGGACTTCACCTGTGCGCAGATGTTCTGGTGGTTCAACATGTATTCCCGGGCCACCTGGTCGGTGACCCCGCGGCCAATGTATCCCGCCGACGGCCGGAAGTTCTTCGACATCTATTCCTGGCCGGCGGACCTGCGACCCGCACTCAAGGCGGACCTCGGGGAGTTTCCCTTCGCGACCTTCTGGGGACCGGCGGCGGGCGTGAAGTCGCCGCAGGGCGAGCCCGAAGCCGCCAGTCGCTGGATCGCCGACTCCGCCAAATGGGTGGAAGAAAGACACCGCCCGACCCTGAACTTCGTTTACCTGCCCCACCTCGACTACAACCTCCAGCGATTGGGCCCGAATCATCCCGCCATCGCCGACGACCTGCGCCGGATTGATGCCATCGTGGGCGACTTGCTCGACTTCTTCGCCCCGCGCGGCGTGCAGGTCATCGCGCTCAGCGAATACGGCATCACGCCCGTGGACATGCCCATTCATCTCAACCGCGTCTTCCGCGAACGCGGTTGGATCACCGTGCGCGAGGAGCTTGGACTTGAGCTCCTCGACACCGGCAATTCTAAGTGCTTTGCCGTGGCGGACCACCAGGTGGCGCACGTCTATCTCAACGAGCCCAAGCTCCTCAACGAGGTGCGCGCGGTGCTGGAAGCAACTCCCGGCGTCGCGGAGGTGTGGGACTTCGCCGACCAGGTGGAACGCGGGCTGGCCCATCCCCGGTCCGGCGACCTCATCGCCGTGTCGCGGGAGAATGCCTGGTTCACCTACTACTATTGGCACGACGACACGAAGGCCCCGGACTTTGCCCGCTGCGTGGACATCCATCGCAAGCCGGGCTACGACCCGGTGGAACTGTTCCTTGATCCGGCGATTCCGGCGGTGAAACTCAAGATCGCCTGGCGCCTGCTGCAGAAGAAGCTCGGCTTCCGGATGCTCATGGATGTCATCCCGCTCGATGCGACCCTGGTGAGAGGCTCTCACGGATGCCGGCCCGCGAGCCGCGAGGATTGGCCCATTCTGATCAGCCCCAATGCCCTGCCTGTCGCCGAGATCGGCTCGACCGAGGTTTACGGGGTGCTCCGCAACGCGGTTCTGGGCTGAGGCTGAGGGCAGATGCCGGCAACCTTGTGGACCAGTGGCACCGCAATCCGCGTCGTCTCGTGGGTTCGGCACGCGGGGCAAGGCGCCCGCCGTTTTCACCCCGGTCTTCTGAAAGTCACCGGCAGTCGCGCCGGCTTCGTTCAACCTTGCAGCACCTCGGCCGCGGCCAGCGCCAGTGCCCCCACGGGAACCGAATCTTCACCCAAGCCCGGCAGGAACACCTGTGGTCCGGGTTGGAATGAATCCATGACGTAACGGGGCAGCGCCGTGGCCACCGCGGACCGTAGCGGTTCGCCCACCAGGGACAGGCCGCCGCCCATCACCACGGCCTGCGGATGGAACAGTTGCACCGCGTGCGATAGGGCGAAGGCCAGGTCATCGGCGACTTCGGCGACAATACGCCGCGCCAGCTCGTCTCCCACTGCCAGCGCCGGTGCAAGGTGTCGGGCTTCGCCGCCGGGCTTGCCTTGGGAGCGGACCAAATCGGCCAGCACTGACGGTGCCGACCAATCCTTCACTAGGGCGACGATGCGCCGGTCCACCGCCCAGCCGGAACAGCGTTCCTCCACGGTGGTTCCAGTGCGGTCCAAGCGGAGATGGCCAAACTCGGCTTCGCCCGGGATCGCGCCGTGATAGAGCCGTCCGCCGGTGACCAGTCCGCCGCCGACGCCGCTGCCCATGTTGATCCAGAACACCGGATCAAAGCCACGGCCCGCGCCCTGCAAGGCCTCACCAAGGGCCGCCACGTTGGCGTCGTTCTCGACGCTGACGGGCAGGCGGGTCAGTTCGCGGAGCCAGTGGCCCAGTTCAAAATCATGCCAGCCGGCGATTTGATGTGAGCAGCAAATCCTGCCCGTCTGAAAATCCACCGGACCGCCGAAGCCCACGCCCACCGCGACCGGCCGGTGGGCGGCGATGAGTTCGGGCAGGACGGCGGCGATCTGCTGGCGGATGCCGACGCCGCCGGCCAACCGCTCCACCGCCAGGCGGCGGCGTTCGTGGATATGTCCGGTCTGGTCACCGGCCACCAACTGGAGCTTGGTGCCGCCGATCTCAATTCCGAGGAGTGTCATGCTGAAGGTCGGGGTGGATTCTTGAACAAAGCGCGTGAAGTTCTTGGCTCTGTGGGCGGCTTGCCCTGCAAGCCGTTCGGGTTGCGGGGCAACCCGCCCACGGTTCGCGACCGCGTTTTTCAGCGGCGCGAGTGCGTGGGCGTCAGGGATGCGCGAAGTAATCGGGTTCGTTCCCCGGCCGCCACTTGATGTTACAGCCGAGGCTGGGGATTTGCCGGGCCGAAACCGGTTGGCCGGCCAGCAAGGCCTCCATGGCGGCGCGCAGGTCGGCGCCCGTCACCGGTTTTCCATTGCCGGGACGCGAATCGTCAAACTGGCCGCGGTAAACCAGCCGGCGATCCCGGTCGAAGACGTAGAAGTCCGGCGTGCAGGCGGCCTGATAGGCCCGCGCCACGGATTGGTCGGCATCGAACAGATACGGGAACGTCCAGCCGGCGGCGCGGGCTTCCTCGACCATGCGATCCGGCGCATCGGCGGGATAACGCACCGGATCGTTGGCATTGATGGCGACCACCGCCGCGCCCCGCGCCCGCGCCTCGCGGCCGAATTCGGCGAGCGCGGTTCGCAGGTGCTTCACGTAGGGACAGTGATTGCAGATGAACGCCACCACCAGGACGGGTGCCGCCGCAAACTCTGCCCGCCCGACGCTGCGCCCGGTGGCCGGTTCGGCCAGGCGGAAGTCCGGCGCCACGGTGCCCAGCGGCAGCATGGTGGAAGGTGTGATTGCCATGCGCGGAGTGTTGGCGGCGGAGGCCCGTTTGGCCAGCGCGGGACCGTGCGCGGCGGGTTACATGATTTTCACCGGCCGACGGCAGAGCCGGGCAAACCGTTGGCGGGCTTCGGCCCACATTTCCACGGATCCGGCCGTTGGTTCGAAACGGCTCATCTCGCCCGAAGCCCGGACCGCGGCCCGCAACTCGGGCAGTGAACCAAGTTCCCCGAGGGTGCGCGCCTGCATCAGGATGTTGCCCATGACGGTGGCTTCGGCTGGGCCGGCGATCACCGGGCGCCGGCACGCGTCGGCAGTCAGTTGGTTGAGCAGGGAATTCTTCGATCCGCCGCCGACCATGTGGACGACTCCGATGGGTTCTCCGCCCAGTTCGGCGATCTCGGTCAGCACTTCGGCATACTTCAGGGCGAGGCTCTCCAGCGCGCAGCGGATCAGGCTGCCTTCATCCGCCGGGACGGGCTGGCTGGTTTCGCGGCAGAACGCCTGCATCGCCGCGGGCATGTCCGACGGATTGAGAAAACGGGGATCGTCCGGATCCACCAGCGACCGCAGCGCCGGGGCCGCAGCGGCGAGTTCGGTGAGGCGGGCGTAATCGGCGGTGCCGCCCCGGTCCGCGAAGGCCTGCCGGCAACGCTGCACCAGCCACAGCCCCATCACGTTTTTGAGCACCCGCCAGGTCCCGTCCACGCCACCCTCATTGGTCACGTTCAGCTCCAGGGCCCGGGCTGAAAGCAGCGGCGCGCCGGTTTCAATGCCGACCAACGACCACGTGCCCGAGCTGATGTAAGCCCAGTTCGGCCGGCCGGTTTCCGCAACCGGGACGGCGGCCACTGCGGAGCCGGTGTCGTGCGTCGCCGGCACGATGACGGGGAGGGAGCCAAGGCCGGTGGCTGCACCCACGGAGCGTCGCAGGTCGCCGAGCTTTGTGCCCGGCGGGACGAGTTCAGGCAGGCAGTGCATGGGCAGCCCGAGGCGCTGCAACAACTCCACGGACCAGGTGCGGCGGATGGGATCGCAGAACTGCGTCGTGGTCGCGTCCGTGAACTCCGCCACACGGCTTCCGCTCAGGCACCAGTTCAGCCAATCCGGCATCATCAGGAACGTGTCGGCGGCTTGGAATACTTCCGGGCTCGCCGCGTGATGGGCGCACCATTGGTAGAGGGTGTTGATTTCGAGGAACTGGGCACCGGTTGCGGCGAAGATCTCCGCCCGCGGGACTCGGTGCAGCGTTTCGGCCAGGTGTCCGCGGGTGCGGGTGTCGCGGTAGCAAAAGGGAAGGCCCAGCAGTTCGCCGGACTGGGAGAGCAACACGTAGTCGAGGCCCCAGGTGTCCACGCCGACCGACTCCACCTGTCGGCCGAACCGCCGCGCCGCAAGGCCGAGCCCATGCTGGATCTCCTGCCACAGCCGCGGCGCGTCCCAGCGCAGGGTGCCGGCCAGCTCCACCGGGCCGTTGGGAAACCGGTGCAGTTCCTCCAGCAACAGCCGGCTGCCATCCCAGCGTCCGGCCATCACCCGCCCGCTCTCGGCGCCGAGATCGATGCCCAAAAGAATCTGCTCTGCCATGGAAGTGTCGGGAACGCTGCGCCACGGCCGCTCCGGCGTGAATCCGGAAAATCATGGCCACCGGAACCGCCGCGCGACTTCGGACGATCTCACCGCCTGTTCGTGCCCGGTCAGTGACGGATCGCCCGCACCGCCTTCAACAGCGCGTCCGCCTCGGCGTCGGTGCCCACGGTGATGCGCAGATAGGCGTTCACCTCGGGCGCACTGAACCAGCGGACGATGATCTTCCGGGCGCGAAGCTCCTCGAGCCACCGCTTGGCGGGCAAACCCGGCGGCCGGCAGAGCAGGAAGTTCGTCGCCGAGGGCAGCACTTGGAAGCCGAGTCCAGTCAGTTCGCGCCGCAAGCGTTCGCGGGTGGCGATGATGCGTTTGAAGTTCCGGCGGTAATAGCCGAGGTCGCCAAGCGTCGCGAGCGCCGCCACCTGGCCGAGGCCATTGACGTTGTAGCTGTCGCGCACCTTGTCGAGGGCTGAGATGAGCTCGGGATGTCCGACGAAGTAACCCACGCGCTGGAAGCACAGCGAGTAGGCCTTGGAAAAGGTCCGCGAGATCAGGACGTGCGGATGCTTGAGCGCGAGGGCGAGGGCATTCTCCGGGGCGAAGTCTACGTAGGCCTCGTCCAGAATGGTCACGCCCTTCATCGCGGCGCAGAGCACGTCGAGTTCGGCCGTGCTGAAGCCGCGGCCGCTCGGGGCATTGGGCGTGGTGACGAACGTGAGCGCGGCGCGGAAATCCCATTGTTGGCCCCGCTTCAGCTCCGCGACTGACGGCAGGCCAAAGTCGGCCTTGAGCGGCACGGCGTTGGTCTCGGCGCCGTGCGTCTCGGCCAGCACGGGATAGAGCGAGTAGCTGGGCCAGAAGTATTGCACGCGGGTCCGCGATTCATCCACCAGCACGTATTCGTTCTCGTGCAGGTCCGCCGCCCGGTAGGAATCCTTGGGCTCCACAAACGCCCGCACCGCCAACGCCAGCAGTTCGTCGGAGCCGTTGCCCACGATGATGTTCTCCGGGCCACAGCCGTGCAGCACCGCCAGCTTCTCGCGCAAAGCCTGCGCCGTCGGGTTCGGATACAAACGCAGCCGGCCGTCCACAGCGGCGCGGGTCGCGGCGAGCACCTTGGGCGACGGCGGGTAGGGATTCTCGTTGGTGTTGAGCTTGATGAGGCCCTTCACCTTGGGCTGTTCGCCCGGCACATAGGCGTGCAGCGCGTGAACGAGCGGGCGGATCAGTTTCTTCGGACGGGAGGAACGGGAGGCCATGGGAGAATCGTGGGAATGCAGATCGGCTGTGACTTAGCGGAGCCCCTTCGCCGCGATGTCGCGGCGATACTGGATGCCCTCGAAGCAGATCACGTTGGCCGCGGCGTAGGCTTGGTCGCGGGCCGCGCGCAACGTCGGCGCCCACGCGGTCACGCCGAGGACGCGGCCGCCGCTGGTGACGGTTTGGCCGTCCTTCGTCGCCGTGCCGGCGTGGAATACTTTCACACCCGGCAACGCGTTGGCCTGGTCGAGACCGTGGATGACCTTGCCCTTGGCGTAGCTGCCCGGGTAACCGCCGCTGGCGAGCACCACGCACACGCAGGCGTTGGGCGACCACTTCAGCTCCACGTCTGCGAGCCGGCCTTCGGCGCTGGCGAGCAGCAGTTCGACAAGGTCGTTTTCCAGGCGCGGCAGATAGACCTGCGTCTCGGGATCGCCGAAGCGCGCGTTGAACTCGATCACCTTCGGGCCGGACTTCGTGAGCATCACGCCCGGATACAGCAGGCCACGGAAATCAATGCCATCGGCCGCACAACCGGCGAGCCACGGATTCAGGATTTGCCGGCCTACGTCGGCGAGTTCGGCGTCCGTCAGGAAGGGTGCGGGCGAATAGGTGCCCATGCCGCCGGTGTTCAGGCCCTGGTCACCGTCGAGCGCACGTTTGTGGTCCTGCGCCGTGGGAAACAGCTTTGCCGTCCGGCCGTCACAAAGCGCGTGCACGGAAATCTCCATGCCTTCGAGGAATTCCTGCACGACCACCCGCGCGCCGGCGCTGCCGAAGGCCTTGTCCACCATGATTTCGTCAACGGCGCGTTCCGCCTCGGCCACGTTGCCGGCGAGCAGCACGCCCTTGCCAAGCGCGAGACCGTCCGCCTTCACCGCGCAGCGGCCACCGAGCGTCGCACAGAAGCGCTTCGCCGCCGCCGGATCGGCGAAGGTGCCCGACTTCGCGGTCGGGATGCCGTGGCGTTCCATGAAGTCCTGCGAGAAAACCTTCGAGGCCTCGAACTGGGCGGCGCGCTGGTTCGGTCCCCAGATCTTGAAGCCGGCGGCTTGAAAGGCGTCCACGACGCCCGCACCGAGCGCGCCGTCGGGTCCGACTACGGTGAAGTCGGGCCGGTTCGCCTGCGCCCACGCGACGAGTGCGGGGATGTCCTCGGCTCCGATGGGCACGTTTTGCACCGGAGCGCCGTTGGCGGCGAGGCGTTCGGCGGCGGTGCCGGCATTGCCGGGCGCGACGAACATCTGCGTGACGTGGCGCGACTGCGCGAGTTTCCAGACCAGGGCGTGTTCACGGCCGCCCGAACCGAGGACCAGCAGCTTCATTGAAGGCCGTAAGGGAACGGGCCGGCGCGCCAAGTGCAAAGCGGAAACAGCAGCAGCGACCGGACCGGAGGCTCAGGTGAGGAGCCAAGCCAGGGCAGAGTCGCGGTCGGAGAACACCTTCACCCACAGCCCGCGGTTCCGGCAGGCCGTCTCCCAAAAGGTCACCTTTTCGGCCAATCCGGGCGCTGCCGGCATCAGGACGGCTTCCTTGTAACGGACGATTTCGTGGCGGCCCGCGAGATCGGAGACCATCGCATACAGGTCAAACAGGCTGTGCCCGCCCTGCATGCCAGTGCAGTCGGTCAGGACGAGGAACGTATTGAGTTCCCGGGCCAACTGCAGCCCCTCCCCGAACGCCGCCCGGAGGTCCGCAGGGGTGACTTCGCCGGAATAGCGGACTTCCAGGAAGCGACGGAACGGATCGGTCAGGACTTGAAATGGCATGGCAACAGGCGGTGAACGGGCCCAGTGCCGGCGCGGAAGCCCGGAATCACGCGCTGGCCCGCAGGGCACTGATACGCCCGCCGTGCGCCTCCCGCAACGTGGCGATCGCACGGGCAACGAGCACGGCGTCCATTTCGTGCACTTCCACGCCTTCGCCGATTTCGCGAAGCAGCGTGATCGTCAGTTCCCCACCAAGGTGTTCGCGAAATTCCTCAAGGCCGGCGGCGACGAGCAGTTGCCCCTGTTCGTCGGTGTGAAGCAGTTCGCTGGCGAACAGCTCAAACCCCAGCCGTTCCAGCAGGTTCAGCACCCGTTCGGCGGAGGTCGCGGGGAGCAGGCCGCAGAGCCGTGCATAGGTGACATCCAGCGCGATGCCGATGGCCACCGCCTCACCATGCCGGAGCCGGTATTCGGAGAGCTGTTCGAGCTTGTGGGCAGCCCAGTGCCCGAAATCGAGCGGGCGCGCGCTGCCCATCTCGAACGGATCGCCCCCGGTAGCAATGTGGTTGAGATGCAGTTCCGCGCTGCGGTGGATCAGCCGCTGGGTCGGTTCCGGCGCAAACGCCGCCAACTCGGCCGCGTGCCGCTCGATCCATTCGAAGAAGGCGGCGTCGCGGATGCAGGCGACCTTCACCGCCTCCACAAACCCCGCGCGCTTGTCCCGCGGACTGAGCGTGGCCAGCAGGCCGAAGTCGTTGATGACCGCGAAGGGCGGGGCAAACGTGCCGATGAAGTTCTTCTTTCCGAAGGCGTTGATGCCGTTTTTCACGCCGACGCCGGAATCGTCCTGCGCGAGCGTGGTCGTCGGGACACGGATGAGCCGCACGCCACGGTGTGCAGTGGCGGCCGCCAGGCCCACCATGTCCAGCAGGGCGCCACCGCCGACCACCACGACGTAGTTGTGGCGGTCGATATGGTAGCGGTCGATCAGCGCGTGGATTTCGGAGACCCGGAAGTAGGCGTTCTTGACGGCCTCGCCGCCGATCAGTGTGACCGGTGGGCAGACCAGTTCCACCCGGTCGGCGTGGGTGGAGAAATAGGCGGCAATGCGGCTCACAAGCCCGGAATCCGCCTGCGCCAGCGCCTCATCCACCACGACCAGCACCTTGGCCCGGCGCGCCAACGGCCCGGCTTTGGCCGGACTCAGCACCGAGACCAGCACCGGGTTGTCTACCCCGAAGACGCCTTCGGTGAAATGGACCTGGTGCCGCCACTGCACGGTGATGGTGCGCTCGATAATGGGCATGCGTATCAGTTCGACGGTGGCAGTCCGACGCAGGGCGGCGAGAAATATTTGAACGGAGCGGCCGCCAGCGGAGGGGAACAACTGCCTTCGCGAGGCGCGATTCCCGCCGTTCAGCGCATCGCGGAGAACTTGCGGATCACCGCCATCATCGCCTCGCCGTCCGGGGCGGTGTCGAGGTCCTTGAGAAACTCGTCCTTACGAAGGACCTTGGCGATGCCGGCCAAGGTGTGCAGGTGCTTCTGGAACTGGCCCTGGGGAACGAGGAACAGAGTCACCAAGTGAACCGGCTGGTTGTCGAGCGCGTCGAAATTCACCCCGGCGCGGGACCGGCCAAAGGCCGCGATCACCTCCGTGATGAGATCGGTGGAGGCATGGGGAATCCCGATGCCGAACCCGATGCCGGTGCTCATCGAGGTTTCGCGCTTCTTGACCACGGCGGTCACGGACTCGCGGTGCTCGGGCGAAATCTTGCCGCTGGAGACCAGCACCCCGATGAGTTCATCAATGGCCTCCCACCGGTTGGTGGCCTTGAGCTCCGGGACGATCTGCGGTGTGGAGAGGATGTCGCCGAGATTCATGCAACGCGAATGTGCTCGGATTTCGCCGGAACCCAATAGCCGGTTCAAGCCGGGACTTCAATTTGTTCACCTCGGATTTTGTTCCGACGCAGCACGAAACACCTCCACACGCGGCGCGCGGAACCCTTTTCGCCCAAGCAAAACGCCCGGCCGAAGCCGGGCGTTTGCAGCCTGATGCTGGCTCAACTCACTTCAATGGCTTGATCCGGATATTCCGGAAGCCGACGGCGCCGTGGTCGCCCTGGAGCAAGATCGGGCCGGGTTGGTCGAGGTTGTCGTCCAGCTGGCCGCCAGTGCCGCGCGGGCATTCGACTTCGTCCTGAACCTTCACGCCGTTGAGGATCACGGAAATTTTCTGCCCGACGATCTTCACCTCCGCCTGCTGCCATTGGCCGGGCTTGCGGGAGGCGTGGAAGGTGGCGGGCCGGACGTTGTAGATCGCCCCGTTACCGCCCATTTCCGGCTTGCCCGCCTTGAAGTCATCGAACACCTGGATCTCGTGGCGGCCGCGCAGGTAGAAGCCGGAATTGGAGCCGGGCGGGACCTGGAATTCGTAGCGCACGACGAAGTCCCGGAACTTCTCCTCGGTCAGGAGGTCCGTGCCGTGTTCATCCTTGCCGAGCGTGTTCACAAGCATGCCGTTCTGGGCGCTCCACGTGCGCTTGCCGGACTCATTGCGGTATTTCCAGCCGTTCAGGGTCTTGCCGTCGAAAAGCAGCCTGAAGCCGTCCTTTTTTTCCGCGTCGGAAAGCACGTTTGCCGTGTCGGTCGGCTTGCCGCTGCCTTTCTCGAGGCCGAGCGCCCATTTGATGCCGCCGAGGATGTGCTGCTGGTAGAGCGCGCTGGTCCAGACGTCTTCGCGGTGGCCGAGCGAGGTGTAGAAGACCTTGCCCTTGCCGATGTCCTTCGACCACGCCACGGGGAAGTCGCCCGGGGCGAGGTTATGCGGGTGCTTGTCGAGGGTCAGCAACCCGTGGACCTTGGCCCGCTCGAAGGACTTGAACTCGTAGATCTCGTCAAAAACGGTGTAGATCGGCCCCAGATGTTTCGTCGCCGGATGGGTCGGATCCTGATTGTAGGCGTCCACCTGGACCTGCGGGCCGTGGGTGAGAAACTCACCGCCCAGCATCTCGATGAAGGGCCGGTATCCGTGGAACGTGTCGGAGCAGGAATGCATGCCGATCAGCGCATGGCCGTTCTCGACCCACTTCATGAAGCCATCCTTGTCCGGGATGGCGAGGTCCCCGGTGGTGTTGGCGAAGATGACCGCGTCCACCTGGTTCAGTTTTTCCGGGGTCATCTTGGCGGCGACCTCGGCGTTGTCCTTGCCGTCCTTTCCGCCGCGCACGAAGTCCACCACCGTGAAGGCACCGCTGGTCTCGCCGAGCGTGGCGATGACGTTTTCCGCGATGGGAATCGAGCTGTGGCGGAAGCCCGTGGTGGCGGTGACGACCAGCACCTTCTTGGGGGCGGCCTCGGCGGTGACAACGCCCGCCGCGACAAGGGCGGCGGTCAGGAGACGGAGTTTCATGATGTTGCGCTAGCTGCGTGAACGGAATGGACGCGCCGGCAGACGGACCGGCGCGGGAACCCATTCATTGGGACGCCGGAAAGGCTGTTCCGGCAAGCCGGGAATCCGGCCGGACTCCCTGGGGGCGCATCTGGACACTGCCCCACCGTGGGACAGCCGCCTCGGCTGTCACCTGTTCGGCCGGCACCCTTGCCTGCCGGCCACCGGGCGAGGGCGCCCGGTGAACCCACACCGGCGAGGCGCCGGTGCCACTTCG